>OFQX01000319.1_pt1 | contig 15132 bp, 16 predicted proteins | sample 1542951 | NCBI WGS metagenome assembly OFQX01 (sample SAMN07774215, study PRJEB24372) | wastewater metagenome | isolation source: WWTP Novara (Effluent) | place: Italy: Novara | collected 2015-12
ATTACAACATTGTGAATAGTACACCTTCACATCGTACTTATCCACATGTGCATAAACCTGTTCACAACTCACACTATGTCCGGCACAACATCATTGTTGTATAAACGATAACTGACATGATACTATTAGAACGTATCTATAAACTAACGGAGAACAATATTACAATGAGTAAAAAACAAGAACTCGTTGCACTAGCTAAAACGATCAACGGTTTCAAGGGTGAAAACTCTGACGCCTACGGTCGCGTAGTGCCTGACCTTGCGATCAGTGAACTCGGTGCCGTCGAAAACTTCACCGCGCTTTCAAACATAATGCTAAACAGCGGTTATGCTAAACTTCAAAACGAATTCGTCAGTTCACTATTGAACCGAATCGGCTTGTCAATGATTCAAGCGACATCGAGCGCGAACCCTCTCTCGATCTTCAAAAAGGGCGCTTTACCATATGGCACCGACGTCGAAGTGATCTTCACAAACCCTGCAACCGCTGAGGACATCGGCGCTGTTAGTGACGCGAACATGAGCAAATTGCTCAAAACCTACAAGCCAGACACGAAAGTTGTCTACCTACGAACAAATCGCGGTCAAGACGGCCTCGGTGACGTTTACGCGGTAACGGTAACAAGCGAAGATCTCAAACGTGCATTCCAGAGCATTGAAACTCTCGATTCATACGTCACATCACTCGTTCGTTCACTAACTGCCGGCGACGAAAACGACGAATTCGCATATGCGAAAAAGATCGTTGACAACGCTGTCAATCAGAACTACGTTGTGATCGAAGCGATTGCAACTGACATCACAAGCGAAGCAAGCCTCAAAGCATTTGTTGCGAAACTTCGTTCGCGATACCTGAAATTCACCCTTCCAAGTGTCAAAAACAACGCGTACACTCACTTTCCTGACAGTGCCGGCAACCCTGCAAAAGTAAACTCACGACCCGACGAGATCGCACTGATCATCAAATCAGACATTCTTGCGAACGTTGACGTTGCTGTACTTGCGGCCGCTTTCAACATGGAAAAAACCGACTTCCTCGGCCGCGTGATCGCTGTTGACGAATTCGAAAACGCCGGCATTCAAGCGGTTCTATGTGACATGTCATGGTTACAAATCTACGATTCTGAAAAGACTATCGAAGATTTCCGAAATGCTCGAACAGGTACAACAAACACGTTCCTTCGCGCTCGCGGTACATTCGCGATCCTACCATTTGCGAACGCTGTTGCCTTCGTACTTGACGACGAGGACTACTTGCCTTCAATCCCTGCAACGGTGATCGTTCCGGCAAAAACTGCTGTTGAAATTGACGAGGTTGTAAACTTCCGATTGACACCAACAAACAGCACCGAACTTGTGCAACTGAAAAGCACAAGCACCGCGACAGTCGATATCGACAACGTTGCAAAGACTTTCAAAAAGACATCTGCCGGAACGGTAGTGCTTGAGATCGTCGGAACACCTGCCGTCAACGTTACTATCACAGCGGCGTAGTAGAATAAAAACATAAACGAAAGGGTGAAAGAAGCAAAATGTCGTTCGAACTTCCGATGATACTCGCCGCTTTCACCCTTGCGTCGATCTTCGGCACTGTTGCCGCCATGTTTTACGGAGTACGTCAAAAGACGATCATCGAAACACTACAAGCGAGCAACAGTGCCTATGTCGAACGTAACAAACAGCTCGAAGCCTTAACAAAAGAACAAACGGTCAAAATATCTGCCCTCGAAGGTCGTGTCACAACACTTGAGAACATCAAAACACCGGCGCTCGAACCTTTGATTCAACTGGTTACTGCAAACCATATCGAAGTAATGAATGCACTAGAAACGGTATAATAATGCCCTCAATGATAGAACCACACCTCGAAGAACAGCTATACAACCGACTTCACCGGTCGAACACGATTATAAAAGCGTGTCTGATCGCCATTTTGGTGATCAACCTCGTGACATCTGTTTTCGTTGTTTTCGTCATTCAGACGAACCAACAAGAAATGGTCACGAGAGAAAGCGCGAATCACATTCGCACTCGACAATACATTCAATGTCTTGCCGAACAGCTCGTCAACAACCAAGACGTTCCAATCGAATCATATGAAACATGTGCCAATAAACAGCGATAATATCGCTATAAGGATCAACAATGAACCTCAACGATAAACGAATCAAGAACCGACAAGCCCTCTCTCGTCACAAGATGTTTGAATACAACAAACTGATGAGAATTGTCAAAAACCGCTATTCATACATTATCAAAGACAACCCCGACAAAATCGTTTTGCCTTTCAGGTATGTCGAAAAAACCGTCGCCGAATCCGGCCGCGTGGCTATCTACAAGCACCCTGACTATGGTGTCGCCGCGTACCGCGCGGTAATGGCCGGAAATCTCAATATATACGGACTCCCGAACACCTATTTTCTCTATACTGCAAACGGCAAAAACATGGTTTCGCAAGTCAACGCCGACGACGAAAACTTGATCATCATGTCTGATATGTACAACGGAGAAGCCCTCTCACTGATCGCCGATCGTTACGCTGAAATGCTCGGCAAGATCCGCGAAACAATAAGCACGAACATCGCGGCAATGCGAACACCATTCATCGTTCAGGCACCGAAGGAAAGAATGCTCGAAGTTCGCCTCGCGCTCGAAGCTGTCAACGAATCACCCGAAGTCGTTGTTGACGACAACTTCGACTTTGCGAAAACGATCAACGTCGTCGAACTCAAAACACCCGACAACCTCGAAACGCTCGAAGTTGAATATCACAACACCTTTTCACGATTTCTCGAAGAAATCGGTTTTTCGTCGGTACTGATCACGAAAAAAGAACGCCTCGTTTCGGCCGAAGCTGATTCAAACGGATCAACACTGATCGCGTTTGACAACGAAGCATATGAATCGCGCGTCAACTTCGTGTTAGAACTCAAAGAAAAATTCAACCTCGACGTTGAACTCGTAAAATCTAACATTGATATCTTGCGCGACTTTGGAAAAACAACCGAAACTCGGCCGATCGTCACCGAAGAAAAGGAACTACAATAATGAGTATTTTTGACACCCCTTTCATGGATCCGGCGATACCATTGCCGAAGAAGTTTTACGAAGTGATCGCCGACGCGTCGTTCGTATTTCCGACCGACTACCCTCACGTTGCCGGTTTCTCGCCGGACGCTACGCGAACGCTCAAAGAAGTGATTGAACATGTGATCACAGAACACTATCACGATCACCATTTGAACTACTATGTCGTCGCCGATTTTCAACGACATTTTGACAACCGCCTCTATGCAAAAATGCTACAACATCAATACTGGATCGACCAATTTTTGCGCCTGATCGACGACAATCAGTTCTTTTTCAACGATGAAACTCAAAACCTATCACGCGACATCACAGGCAATAGCCTCTCAAAGACGTCTGACACCCCTCAGAACAGCGTTGCCGACATAAACAACTATCTTACAAGCGCTGATCAATCAACGAACAGCGCGGCCGCCACAGAGCTTAACACGATCCACAAATCGACACTCGGCGACATCACCGTTCAATTCACCAATTTTGCTCACTTCCCTCAGTTTGTTGATGGTATACTTGAATCAGTTGCACCGGTGTTTATGCACTATTATGGCAACGACGAGGTTGAATATGGCACGACTATCTAAAGTTTCACTATCTTACATCGACATTCCCTCAAATCACGCGATCTCATTCGCAAACAACGTGGCACGTGACGCGTGGTTTGACGGCCGCACAAAACAAGATTTCACGAACTTGTATTACAACCGCGAAGAAGGCCTTGTACTTCAAGGCATACTTGATAACTTCCGACAATACAATTTCGGGTATTACCTAAACGAAGCCGGCGATCGAATATATTTCCGCATAACAAATCTTACATACGTGAACGAACAATCAACGATCATTCAGATCGAAAAAGATGTCTTGATGACGTATCTTCCAACAGCGACAATGCAACCGTCTTTCATCGAACGATCAAACGAAGTGCCTTCGTCAATATATGACGGCGACGTTCCCGAAGTAAACTATGGCGGATCGTTTTCGCATACCCTTCTTGACACCTTCGGCACACCACAAGCACACTCGTTTTTCTTGCAAGTGTCCGGCGGATCGGCGCAAGATGATGTTTCATCTACAACAACATTGTATTCACCGAAAAACCTTGACGACACGAACAGTGCCGATATTCTTTTCGCATCAATGTTCCGAACGTTCGATCTTGTAAGTGATAGCGGTCAATGCGCTGACTTTTTATCTGGTTATATGAGTAACGGCACCGCCGATCGTATTATTTCGGCCGGTACCATACCAACCGATGATATTGACTATAGTGAAACGGTTGCAACCGGTGTAATGGCCGCATATATTAATAGCAAGCGATACACAAAAACTGTTTCAGTATCAACAGCATTAAACAATCGTATCGCAAAAGACAACGTTTCGGTGATCATCGCTGAAATTGACAACTTTGCAAATCAAATCGAAATACCGATAAACGAACTTGACGGCGGATCATTAACGCTTGTATATGTTACTGATCCAATCACACAACAACGTCATTATGGTGTGTTGTCTGGTGCCGACGGTAACAACGAATTAAAATATAGAATGACACTCAATGTCGGCACTTCGTTGCCGTCCGTAAACTTGCCGTACTATATGGCCGTTCGTAACATCGAAACCGATCTTGCGGCACAACAAACGAACAACCTCATTGGCGGCGCTAATTCTATTGTTTCGGGTGCAATTACAGGCGGCGCGGCCGGCGCGCTTGGCGGACCCGTAGGTGCCGCCGTCGGCGCTGTTGGCGGCGCGGCTATGGCCGGACTTGCAACCGCTACAAGTGCCGTTCAAAATCAGGTATCGGCGAACGCCGCACTTGAAAAGGCGAAACGAATGACGCCGACCGTTTCCGGTACGGTGTCAGGTTTTGGCATTTTCGCCGCTCGTGCTGTCGGTGTCAACGTATTCTTGAAAGAACCCAACGGAACCGGTTTGCAACAACTTCTCGACTATTATCGCTTTTTCGGCTACAACAAATCGCGCATTTTGACGCCCTCGGTTCACAGTGGGCAACGTTTCTATCAAGGCAATGTCAACGGACATTTTCCGGCGGCCAGTGCTGTTGATATTCAAAACATCAGATCACTATTCAATACCGGCATATGGTTATGGCCGAACGAAGGATCGTTCTTCAACTATTAACGTTTGAACGTTTTCTCGATTGTTTTCTTGAGTTGTATATACAATACAATAAAAGAAACGAGTGTCAATACAAGTATGATCACCACTACGATCATATATTGTATGAGCAAACCTCTTAAATAAGGATCATTGATAACGTAATCCATAAACTACCTCTTTCGACTGACGATTGATTGAATTGATTTTTGTGCTGTCACCTGAGAATCGAAGGCGACGCGGCCGCTTGTTATATAACTATATAACATATTCAGACCGTTGCCGACGAGCTTCGGCAAAGTGGCGACAGATCCGTCGGTTGTATAGATCCTTTTATATGGCCTATCGGTATTCTCAATATAAATGATCGTTGAATCTTTTTTGCTCAGTTTGGTGAACATAATATTGTAATATTCGCCGCCGATCACAACGCTGAAAAGCGGTGTTGTTCGTGCCGGCTTCGGGTGAACAAGCTCGCTGAACTTGCTGTCGTTTTTGTTGACGATCATGCTTTCATAGTAGCTCGTGCCTTTGGCAACTTTTCCGAGTTTCGTTTTGGCCTTCTCTTTTATATAGGCAACGTTTGAAAACGAATAGATCACCACTTCACCACCTTTGAAACTGTATATTTTGTCGTCCTCAAAGTCGCTTGTTTTTGGCAAACCGAGTTCGTGAAAAATAGGGTAGAAACCGTTTTCGTTTTTGTTACCGGTAGCGATCACGCGAACGTCATTATTCATGCGGCCGAACGTTTCAATCACATCGAGAAGTCGCGTCGCTTCGTCTGGTAAATAACCGCCGTCATAGGCGACAAATTCGTCCCACAAGATCGTTTTGACACCTTGTGGTGAAATACCTTTCAGTTTTGTTGTTGTTGATAGCGCGGTATTGATTCCGAGTTGTTTCCATGTGATTTCTTCGACTTCGTTGCCGTCCTCGTCGAAGTCTTTTGATTTATAGCCGATCTGGTGGCCGCCCTTGTAATTTCTGAAAACGCGGTGTTCGGTTTCCATGTCGTCGAAAAAACGATCGGCGGTCGCGATCAGTTCCGATTCGCGGCGCTTCAAGAACGCGAATTTTTCGCCGTTGTTTTCAAACCGCCTGAGAATACGTTGCTTCGCGGCGTATGTCTTGCCGGCACCGCGCGAACTGATGATAAATGTCATCAACGCGTTTCGCGACAGGATCGGTTCGATGTCAAAATATTTGAACCCCGACATGATTATTTTACGACATTAACTTTCACGACTTTTCCCGTACTCAAACCCAACATTTTGACAGGTATTTTGACGGTTTTTCGTTGTTGCCATTTGCTTTTCGGTTCTGTCGGTATATATCTGAAAATCTGAGGGTACATTTCTTTGAAAATATCTTTGATCGGTTTCATAATATAACAACCTTCGGCAATGCCTTGATTTTTGGTAATTTCTTGATCCTATCGACTGACGTTTTGATCGAATATTTGATCGAGCTGTCGTCGAGTTCTTTCGCGTCACTTTCGGCCGTTGAATTCAAGATCGCGTTGACGTTTTCATAAAAATCGTTGTTTTTGAGAACGTAGGTCGGCACCTTATTGAAAAACTTGTTCGGTACATGGTAGCCGTTTGATTTCAAAAAGGTTTGCGCGTCCTTGACGAGTTCACCTCGTTCAACCGCGTTTTTGAATTTGCGAAGGCCGACGGCCTTGTCTTTGGTGATCGTTCGAACGAACGACATGTTTCCGGTATAGCCGCGCTTTCGCGCCCAATATACAGCGGTATGCTTTTCTGCTTTGGCGCGTGGTGAAATGATCCGGCTAATATCGCCGTTTTCACTGTACTTGATTTTGAACCCTTGACGCGACAGGATCGCTTTCAAGCGAGCATTTTCTGAGGCAAGTCGTTCAATATCGTTCATATCAACGCTTCGTTTTCATCGAGATGTACGCTTCAAGCGGATCATCTTCGAGTTGTTGTTGTTCTTCGGTGACTTTGACTGGCGTGTTCGATTGACGAATAAACAAGTTGTTGTTGACGTTCAACAATTCCTTGTTTCGATCTTCGAGCTTCGCTTTTTCTTCAACGGTCGTTTGGTGAACCTTCGTGGCTTCTTCGAGTGTCGTTTGTATTGACAATAATTGCTCAGATATGAGAGCGGCGTCGTCGCCTAGTTTCTCGCGAATATCGGTGACGAGTAGTTCGGCCATGTCGGTTTTTTCTTTGAAATCGTCCATTGTGGTTTTGCTTCCCTTCTTGTAAAACGATCGAGCGCCCTCGCAATGGCGCTCGATCTGGTTACTATTTAGCGATCAACTTCGACAGTGTAGTCGTTGTATTGAGTGCCTTTTTTGCTTTCCTGTTTGCCGTTATAGGTGACGCGAACGGTGTCGCCTTCGTTGATACCGGCTTTGAAAGCACCGTCAATGACTGTTGAAAGCCATACCGCGACGCGCTTGCCGTCGGCGAGCTCAAGAACAGCTGTTCGGCTACTCTTTGAATCACGAGCTTCGTTGATCAAAACGACCTTGCCTTCAACAGCGTCACCAACTTTTAGATCGGCCGGCTTGCTGTTCCAAAAAGGTACGTTTTCGGTTAGATTTTGAAATGCCATAATATAAAACTCCTTATATTATTATTGTTATTTTCTTGCTTAATTGCAAGCCCAAGAAACCCGAAGGTTTCAAAGGTTTACGATCAAGCGGCGAGTTCGGTTCGAAACGCCTTCATCACGAGATCGCGCGTTTCGGCGAGATCCCATTCCATTTTTGTGCAAAAATATTCGAATTCGTATCGACCGAGATCGTCGGTAATTTTCAAAGGTAGAAATGTACTTTTGAAAAAATCAAATTCGTTCTTGACGACAATGCCGCGAATTTCAACCGGTACGCCGGCAAGGGTACAATTCATATATTCAACATATGTATCGGCCATTTGATCCATGACGTCAAGTTTGATGATCGTTTCTTTGAGTTGTAACGATACTTTTTCGATTACAGGTGTTGATAGAGTTTTCATAGTTACCGCCGTTCTTATGTTTACATTGTACATTGTAAACCGGAAAAAATACCTTGTCAAGCCTATTTTATATCTTTTATCGTAAAATCAACCGGATTCAAGCGAACACCACCATGAACATACTTCGGGATCAACTTCACCTTTGAGAATGATAGACCGGCTTCGAAGTCGTCGAACGTGACTTTTGATATGTCGGCCGTTTTTGGTAGGCCGGCGACTTTGATGTCTTTATAATCGCCGTAGTCTGTCATATAACATTTTGCATGTAAAAATTTACCGCTGAAACCCTCTCGTTCGATCGCCCATTTGCCGAAGTCGCTGTCGTGAATGATGTCGGCCATTTCGCCATTATAGTCTTTGATATAAATCGAATCGGTGTCGCTGTATACGATCCGATCGTAGCCGATCCGGTCGTACACTTCGAACAACGCTTTTCGCGCGGCGGCCGTCACCGCGATCGACACCGGCAAGTATTTTCCCTTGCCGACCTCTTGTTCAGGATCAGGCGTTTCGACGAGGTGATCTTCAATTTCGTCGAGTTCAATGAAACGGCGCTCGTTGATCAACGATTGTGCAAATTTGCCATACATTGAATTGAGGCATAATTTCGCAAACTGGCGAACACCGGCCTTGATATATTTGCCGTTTTCGTCGAGTTCGCTCGCTTCTTCTTTCAGTTCGCGAAGATTTTTGATCACCGGATTGAAATCGCCGGTTGTGGCGTTGAAAACGATATATCGTTTGATCGTTATGCCGCCGAACGTGTAATTTTGACGCGCTCGCTCGTAGTCTGACCAGACAAGCGAGGCCGAGAAAACATCAAAATGATTTTTGTATTTTGCAACAAACCCTTTTCGCGTCAATGTCGGAAAACAGTTCGGTTTCAGATCAATATTTTCGGCCTCAAATTCAACGATCACAAAATGATCGTCGTCAAGATATTCGTCAATATTTGTGCTCGCGTCGAGATAGTGAGGTTTTCCGATCGGCATAGGCGCGAACAACATCATCGAAGGGTACATTGAGTTATAATCGACGGCGGTGATGTTGTGAACCGTTTTGCCTTTGTAGCGCTCATTTACGGCCGTATATCCGCCATAGTACGCTTTTCTGAGTACCTGATCATCTTCCGGCTTTATGTCCTCGTGCGAGCGTTTGGTTCCTTCTGGCATTGATCGGTTGATCATAGCGTACACGAATGAACCGATCGTCAGGTATGTGACATTGAAACCGGCTTCAATAAGTTTTTGCATAGTGAGCGCGACGATCGTGACGTCGTTCTTGATGTATTGAATTTCGTCTGGCGTGAGTTGTTCGCCGATCTTGCGAATTCTCGTATAATCATAATAATCATCGAGCTTCTTGATCGGTAGGTTGAATTGTTTCGGCATGACTTTCACCGAGGTACTAGGCAATAATTTCAACGAATCGCGAAACTCGATATTTTTCCACTTCACTGAGTACCATTTGCGCGAAAAAATACTGACTTCGACCGCTTCGCCGGCGCGTATCAGATAATCAACAATATACGATCCGTCGAAACTCAAGTTGTGAAAATATATTTTTGATTTGTCTGGCAACTGTTCACAGTAGTCGAGAAATTCTTCGATCGTTGTGAGTACCGTCACATCATACGGATTGACGATCGGCGCGATCGCGGCGGCGTATACGCGAACACCGTCGGCGTTTTCGAGATCGGTTGTTTCGAAGTCGGCAACGAATACTTTGTCGCTGATCCTTGATCGGTAGGTGACGCGAGGTTTGACGCCGGAAAACAGCGCGTCGAGTTTGGCTTTGTCGGTATAATTTATTTCAATAAAATGTTCTTTTTGATCATAGAGATCAACAAGATATTGAGGTGTTTGCACTTCAGAATTAACCACAAGCGCGTTTTGTGAGAAATACACTTCAAGTTTAATTTTCCGCCGAATCATACTGTGATTGTATACCACAGCACCTGAAAAATACATATTTATTTTTAATGAGGTTATGTGATACAGTATAGTTGTCACCGTCCGTATTTTGTGACCGCGTTCGACTAGGTACACACGAAAGTGATGTCGGCGCGAACGTGTCCGCCGCACTCATAAGATAATGGCGCGAGTTGACTGAAATAAGTGAAAAGCACCTCTTGAGGTGCTTTTTGCTATTTAGCCGTTTGTAGGGTGTTGTCGTTTTCCATAGGGTACAGGGTGATATTTCTTGCTTGTTCGTGCCGAATCGTATTTGCTCGATTTTGACTTTTGAATGTTGATCAAATTTTTGCTGATCAGGCGGTTTTGATTGTCACCGCCGTTGTCGTCAGGATCACCGCCGCTGTCGCCTGATCCGTCTATTGAATCAAAGTCGGTGTTCACTAGTAGTTTATAATGGTGCTTCGTACCTCGCCATGACTCCCCAAGCCGGCCAAGTCGTACAGGCCAAGTGTTACCAATCCCGAAATTTCGTTGTTGCGCTCCTGAAACTTTTACATTCTGCTCATATACAACATCGTTCGCACCGGCAACGAAAACGTGACCGGTCGTCAAGAGATCCCCGACGCCGGTGCAAACAACATGAATTTGACCGGCCGGTATGCTTGACAAATTGGTACCAACAAAAACCGCTTCGCCGTTTGCAACCATATTGGCACCGACTTCGTTGCCGTTACCACGTGCCAAGTTGTATGCCGGATAGCCAAGATCTTTTAATAGTTGACTGACAATTTGTGTGCATTGACCACGATATATGCCGGAGCCGCTTTCGAGTACGAATTTGCCTAGTAGTCCGGTACCCCAAGCAACATATCGAAAATCAGCCATAATCTAAACTTTGCGAAGCGATCCGATCGGTACCGCACAACGAACAATATTGTCTTTTTTGAGTACCGCATAACCGCGACTGTTTACTTCTGAAAATACCGAATTACCGTCGTTGATGATTGCAAGGTTTAAGAATACACCGTTTTGATCGTTGTTACTTGTTGTGGTGACGTAGTCGCCGATCTGAGGTGTCGAAACGTCACTTGTTTCGTTCAAAGTGCTATTGACGGCCGCTTGTACTTCGTTGTAATCATAACCAGCGTTCGCAAGATTTGCTTTGCGATCTTCGCCGTTGCCATAGTCGCCGCGAAGAACAGCACTGACAACCGTGTTGTCGACTGATTTGTGAACCGGTGCTGGTTGTACAACAGGAGGCGCAACGTTCCATTTTTTAAGCCTGAATGCACCTAAGAAATTTCCTAAACTCATTCGAATAACGTTGAACGGTGATCCGTTACCGTTACCATTTTGATTTTGACCGAGTACGTTGATCGTACCGTCACCGTTGACACTATCAACAAAACCAATATGGCCGTATTGACCGCCGCCGAATACAACAACGTCACCACGACGAAGGGCATTTTGGTTTGCGACAAGTTCGAAATCGTTGCCGGTGTTTATGTCACGCGCGTGTGTCCAACAACCTTTGGCCGCACCAGTGCCACCGGTTGATAGATTGCGACCGAGTTGTTGCCATAGTAGCGCCGCGCCGTCCCAACACTGAAAACTATAATAGCCGTCAATATCGAAACCGCGTCCGATCACTTCGTTTCGCATAGCGTCATAAGAAGATGTACTTACACTATATATAGCGCCTTGACCGCCTTCTTCTTCAAATTGCGCGTGTTGCGGTGCAAGATCGTTTGGTGTGCTTCTTGATAATTCTTCTGATGATTTGACACCTTTGAAAACACCTTTTGCGGCCATTTCAATATTTTCGTCAATGATCGCTTGCGCTTCTTTTTGATCGGCCTTATCAGTGATCAACTTTTGACCTGTGAACGCTGATAGAATTCCCGATAAAAGAACAACAAGAACCGCACCGGTTTGTTGAATTTCGGTTGCAAGCGGTAAATTCCATACAGGCGCAAGGCCTGAATAGGCAAGAGTGATCGCGGTGATAACACCGGCGACAATTGATATTCGTTTTGCAAGATTATTCATTTTCTGTCACCTCTTGTGGTGTTGTTGTAAGTTCAACGATTCGTTGATTGATCAAGCGCAAGTTGTGTTCCGCTTGTTCTTTGGCCGCGATCTGATCGTAGGCCATTGACTTGAGTTCTGTTATGTTGATTAGTTTGCTTAGATCCATTTGCCGCACTCCTTATAGTTAGATTTTAACAATAAAACTATGCCGCCGCAATAGTTGTCACAGTTCCGCTTGATCCCTTGTATTTCAACGCACCTGATTCGACGTATAAGTAACCGCCACCGGACGGTGTACCGGCCGGTGCTGTTTGGTTGAGTAATGTTGACACTTGAGAGATCACAAGCGAAGTGATACCGCTGTCGATTGTCATTGTTGCACCGGCGATCGTGATTCCGACGTTTGAGGTGCCGCGAAGTTGTAAGCTGTTTGTCTGAGCCTGAACACGAAGGCCACTCGCGTTGTTGTCAATACGGCCGACGGCGATTGAGTTTCGGATCACTGAAAGCGCCGTTCCAAGTACATCGGTTGTTGTGCCGACTGATAGTGACGCGTTGTTGTATACCGCGTTGCCGCTGTATGTTTTCGCACCGGCGATCGACTGTGCTGTTGTAAGATCAACGAAGTTTTGTGTTGCTGATCCGGTACCACCGTTTGCAACTGGTAGAATTCCGGTTACGTCTGTTGTCAGTGTGACAGTTGAAAGCGTCGAGAGCGTTCCGAGGCCGAGGCCTGTTCGTGCTGTTGCGGCATCAGTGCCGCCTGTACCACCGTTTGCGACTGGTAGAGAGCCTGTAACGTTTGTTGTCAGAGTAACGGTTGATAGTGTTGAAAGAGTGCCAAGACCAAGACCAGTTCGTGCTGTTGCGGCATCGGTGCCGCCTGTACCGCCGTTTGCGAGTGGTAGCGAACCTGTGACATTTGTTGTCAGGTCGATTGCCGAAAGTGTTGATGTTGAACCTAGACCGAGTGCAGTTCGTGCTGATGCAGCGTCAGTACCACCTGTACCGCCGTGTGCGAGTGGTAATGTTCCTGTTACTTTGGTTGCATCGTATGATGCAGATGTTAGAAGGCCGTATGTATCAAGTGCGGTTGCAACGTCACCTGTTTGTCGTACAACAGGATCAGCAAGGTAGAAACCGAGTTTTTGTGTTGAGGCGGTACCGATCCGTGTGCCGGTTGTTGATCCGAGTGAAAGATTTGATCCGTCGGCGATCGTAATCAAACCGGCTTGATTGATCTTGATTATGTCGTCGGTGGCGTTTGAAAGATAGAGGGTGTTTGTCAGTGCCGCAACGCGCATTCCGTTCGCGTTGTTGTCGATCTGGCCTGTTGTGATTGAGTTTCGGTATACTTTGAAACTAGGATTGAAAACATCGGTCGTCGTTCCGACGCGGACGCTGTAGCCTTCGACAGTGAGGTCGCCGACCATAGTGTCGCCGGTCTTGAGGACGTAAAGCGAGCCGGATCCGGTGAGGCCGAGGATTTCTTTGACATGATCAGGCGACGACCATTCGTTTCCGGTGTTTGGCAAGTTTCGAGTTGCAAAGTAGTGAGGGCCGGCAACAGAATCACTGTTCGCCCAAGGGTGACGATGATCGGCGTTTGCGGCGCGGCGGCTTTCGCCGATCGATTGTGAAAGGCCGACAGATTCAATCACTTGATCAGGAATGAACTTGTTTCGTGTGACGAGAGGCACCGAACGAGCTGATAGAATCGGCGTGTTGATCGAGCCGATCACAACACCTATTTTTTGAGCTTTTATGAGATCGGTTCGGATTGATTCGCTTATTTCGACGTGAGTGAATTGCCCTTGATTTGCCTCGGCAACACCGCCGAACGTGTTTGTCAATGCCGCAAGAACGACGTTGCTTCCGTTGTGAACCTCGGCGGCGATCGCGGTTCCGGTGAGTGAGGTGCTGTCGAGTGTCATTCGATCCTCGAACAGATTTTCGGCAATATCATTCAAGAAATCAACGACATATATGTTGTCGTCAACGTCGGTGAAACTGAATTTTGTTGCAACGTTTCGAACGCCGACAGATGATAGTGCTTCGAGCGCTGTTTGAATTCGCGAGGCCATTGTCGCGGTTGTTGCCGAGTAAGTGATCGCGCTTGTTGTTTGGCCATTGAATGTTAGTGTAAACGTGCCGCCGGTGATCGACTTTGAAAGCACGATCGTTTGTGTCGTGCCGTCCATGCGAGCAAGAACGTCGTATTGAGAACCGCGAAGGGCGTGCAATGTTTCGAAGTATAGCGCGGCCGGAATCGTTCGCGAAGGTGAAACAACGACGTCAACGCCTCTGTTCGCGTCGTCGAAACCATGAATTTGCATGTTTGACGTCGAACTATGATCTTGAAATTCTTTGACAACATAGTGAATCATTGTGTGAGGGTTTCGAGCGTGATCGGCCTGATGATTTGTTGTCAGAGTTTGATTGAGGTCGATTGACGTTGCTGTCAACGTGTCAGTCGGTGAACCGATCAGAAATAGCTCGCGATCGAGCGTGACGATCACGCCGCCGGTTTCGTTGACGCCGGTGAGTGCCGCGTTTGCTGTTCCGGTGCCGAGTGTTGACACACCGTCGAGTGCGGTTTGAACTTGTGCGGCTGTCGCGTTGAAAGGTAGTGCAACAGAATCAACCGATCGGAATGTCATTTTGAACGTGCCGGACGTCGCTTTCGTGCTGATCGAGGTTCGGAAATAGTCGGTTGTTGATCTGAGGCATGTTGCAATACAGAGAAGTTGACCGTCGCGGAAACTGTTCGCAACAGCTGCGATATATTCACTGTTTTCGTCGGTGTGAGGGTGTGGCGCGGTGATGATGTCGGTGAATGATCCGTCGAGGTTTTGGCGGTATACACCCCAGTTGAAAAGGGTGTTATTTGGTGCCGTCGGGTACATGAGGACGTATGGTTTGAGGTTTACGGTGTCGTGTTTCTTGACGATCGCGTAGTCAAAGGCACTGAGAATCGTTTGTGCTTCG
>OFQX01000321.1_pt1 | contig 15057 bp, 18 predicted proteins | sample 1542951 | NCBI WGS metagenome assembly OFQX01 (sample SAMN07774215, study PRJEB24372) | wastewater metagenome | isolation source: WWTP Novara (Effluent) | place: Italy: Novara | collected 2015-12
CTCATTTGTGTGCGGCACCATATCACAGGATGCATGACCCCTGTGCTCACTGGGATTGTTACACTTGCTCATCCAGCTGCGTCTTGGTATGCACTATGGTGAAGATGCCTTGGAAATAGTCCTGAAACGGGACTATGGCGTGAATATATCCCATCATGGCATCGGCAACATTCTGAGGCGAGCAGGTCTGCTCGAGAAACGGAAGAAAAAAGTACGCAGAGGACGGCGTTTAAGCGACCGGCAATACAATCCAGGTGAAGTCGGCCAGATGGACGTGAAACATTGGAAGCGGAGTGGCTACCAGTACGACATCGTCGACTGCGCGACGAGAATCAAGTACAAGCGCATCTACCCTGGATACAACCCGCAGACAACGGTGGACTTCTTGGAGCATGCCGTGCGGTTCTTCGCCCCAGCCTTCAGCTTCAAAGGCATCCAGACCGACAATGGCATGGAGTTTACCTACGACCACCTACCACAAGTGAAGCCGGAGACCAAAGCGGCACCGGAAGTGTGGCTCAAAGAACATGGCATTGAGCATTTACGCATACCAGTGGCCTCACCGTATCTCAATGGTAGAGTGGAACGGCCACACGGCGTGGACAAGTACCGTTACAAACGTCTGACCACGAACTCACATGAGCTAAAAGAGCTCCGGGAGTTCTGCGTAGAGGATTGCCTCGACTACAACTTTTACCGCCCGCATAGTATGCTAGACGATATGACGCCAATTGAATACCTGCAAAGCCTAACGGGCTTCGAGCAGGCGACAGTTGACACTAGTGTGCTATATGTTTAGTGGGTCGACCATAGAGGATGACGCGGTCACCGTAGGCCTCGCGGACCATACCGCGCTGACCATCATCAAACAACACCTGAGCACCAATCCTGACTCCTTCGAGTCCTTTTACTTCAACGATAAATCGGTTGATAGCGACGACTTCGCCAGTGAGGTTACCTGCCTCAACGAGGGCTTGAAAAGTGGTATTGTCAAACATTGCTGATAATCTCCGGCAAACGGTGGCGATGTTCCATGATAGACCGACGAAACGACCAATCGTAGATGCGGCTGCCATAGCGAACTACCATGCCACCGAGTAAGGTGGAATTAAAATGAAACGTTACTAGCATTGATGCGTTCAGATTGGTACGACACCAGCCCACCAGTGCTTTTTTAATTTCAGCAGGTGCAGGAGCGGCGAGGGTAAGGGTAATGACCGGTGCCTCGGCAGCGATTGTCTCTAGCTCTTCAATCAACTGGTCGAGGCGTTGTGGTGATAACGGCTCATCTTTTGCCCAATCTCGAATGACAGCGCTTGCCGTAGGGGTTAGCTCGGGTTGGGTTGTGCGGTAGTCAACTTTTACTTTACTTGCCACCGCGTATTGACGGTACCAAGTTGCGTAGTCACGAACTTCCAGAATGAGACTTGCGACGTCGCTCGGCGAGCTGACTGATGTCGGTAACTTACAATTCATCGTTCACTCCCTTGATAAGCTCAGCCTTGTGCTCCTCTAGGAGAGTTGTTAGGTAGGTAGCTTGGGCTCCTAGGTCGACATGTTGACCAAGTGTCTCGACAAGAAAGGTTGTCACGCTATCCGAGAGCTTGGTGTCAAGCTGGGAGGTCAAGAACTGACGCTTTTTTTCCATGTCCTGCTCGAGTCTAGCATCTAGATCAGCTTGCCGACGTTGGTATTGTTCTTGGCGGTCAGTGATTTCTTGGTCAAGACGCGATTGGTGCTCGGCAAGCGTTTCTTCGCGCTCTTTGAGGATCGCTTCGAGCTGCGTCTGGTGTTCAGTCAGCTTTGCCTCTAGCTCAGCGTGCCTTGTGGCGTATTCGTTTTGACGTTCTATGAACTCTGTTTCGAGCTGGTGTTGACGCTCCACTAGCGCAGCTCGTAGCGTTTGTTCATCTTCGGCAAGTTTGCTGTCAATCTCATTTTGACGCTCAAGTAGTTTTGCCTTTACATCTATTTGGTGCTGGTTGATTTCAGTTTCGGCTTTTCCGATAGCACCTTGAGTACGTGAACGCAGCTCGTCGAGCTCGGTTTGGTAGCGTTTTAGTTCATCGTTGACGAGTGTTGATCCTAGCTTGTCCAAGTGTTCACCGAGTGATTTCGTCGTCGAAGCCAAGTTTTCCTCGAGCTGGACAGCGGTTTTTGCGACGATTCGATGGTACGCTTCCTCGGCTTCATTGAGAATACGAGCGCGCGTGTCGGCGGGGAGAAGCATAGTGTTCACATGTTTTTTTTCTCGGCTATTTTGCGGACGAAAATGCGCCCACGCATTGCTCACAGCGAGGGCAACAACGACTCCGATGATAAAGACGTTGGCGATCAGAAATGGCTGAAGTATCGTATCGAATCCCACCCTACATCCTCGTCAGTATTATGTAAATTGCCACCACCGCAACCCCCAGGATAACAAGCACCAAGCCCGATAGCTGGATGACATCCCGCCAGACAGCTGACTGCGACATAGGGTTGCGTCCGATACTAATAATCGAACTCCGAATCATCGAGAAGATAATACTTACCACGATGATAAGTGTCACAATGAAGATGATTGCACTGATGATGATTGGTAAGGAATTAACACTTCTCCCGGCAATTGAGTTAGCGATATTTTGCAACGTCTGGGGAATAATCGTCTTGTCTGGTGATTTGGTATAAAACCCAACGCTGACAAGCATCGGGACTTGGCCGAGACGCATCGATTGTTTTTTGCCTTGCTCGTCAGTATATTCATGTTTCGTTGAATCATAGACAGGAGCGCCCTGCGCAATGCCGACAACTTTTGCGTTGGTGCTGACCTTCATACCGACACCTTTTATTGGTGAGCCGGTGACTTGATCTCCTTGATTGATATCACCGTTGATATCAGATACGATGACCGGTACGACTCCACTGGTTGCGATTTGCACTTGGGCTTTCGCGCCATTACTAAGCGTGAGTAGAGAGTTATCGGCGTTGATAACTACACCAATCATTGTGTCAGAAGTCTGGGTTGTCGTTGGGATTACTTCATCGGTCGTATCTTTCTTGAGACTAACAATCGAGCCGATGGGGATTTGCTCACTCGCTGAATAGCCCTGTGAAATAGGGGTAAGCGCAAACACTTGGGGCACAGCCAGCAAAACCACTCCAAATAGGATGGCGAGCATACCAAAAACACGGAGGCGCGGTACGTTACTGGTGGTCACTGGCTACTTTTTCCCTCTCTACTCCTAAGTATACCGAAAAAGCATGAGCTTTACCACTGTTTCGTGCTACAATACCAGAGAACATGATAGGTCGTCGATCGTCAGCCCACGGAGGCTTTACTATACTGGAGGCACTCGTCGTTATTGTTGCCGTTATCATTCTGATCGCTATTATTCTGTTGATGAATCAGTGGCGCGCGGCGTGAAAACAGCGGAGCTTATACGGAAGTATCCACTCATCTCTGACCAGATTACTGCTGGTGAGTTACAGGTCATACTACGCGAGCTTGAACACTATATTTCTCGCGGCAAAACAGGTGCCGTGGTCGAGTTTGGTTGCTATCGAGGTACCACCTCATTATTTATTCGCCGTCTTCTTGATTGTTATGAGGACAAGCGAGAGTTTCATGTCTATGATTCGTTTGAGGGGTTACCACCGAAGGGGAGGTGGGATCAGAGCAGTGTCGGTGAGCACTTTATCACTGGCGAGCTTCTAGCACACAAAAAAGAGTTTTTCGCACAATTCAAAAAAGCCGGTCTAGTGATGCCGCGCATACACAAAGGTTGGTTTCATGATCTGGAACAATCTCACATTCCGCAGACAGTTGGATTTGCTTTTTTAGACGGCGATTACTATGAGTCAATCCGCGAGTCGCTCATGCTCATCACACCTCGACTGGTTTCCGGCGCAGTGATTATCGTCGATGATTATGCAAATGAGGCACTTCCCGGTGCTGCGCGGGCAGTCGATGAGTGGCTTGTAGGACAACGGGCAGTGATGCGTGTGCAAAGCAGCCTTGCGATTATTTATCGACAATAGCAGTAATCTCTCTGCCAAATAGTTCCGAAACCTTCTTTGTATACTCGACGATATTATCCTTGAAATATTGAGGGTGGGCCTTTTGGATCTGGGCAACAATGTAGTAGCCAACTGCCATCATTGCACCGTAGCCTGCACCGTCAGGCAGGGGAATGGTGAGTCGATTTTGTGGATCTCCCCACGTTGAGTTTGTTTCACCAAAGGAAATGAATAGTTCTCGGGCTGGTGCAACTGTTGTCGCATGGATCACATACTCGCTCGTTTCGATATCTCGAGCAATATTTCGACCAAATAACTCGATAAACTTTATCTCGAGCATCCGTTTGATGCCATGGAATTGCGGCGGAACAATTAAGTAGTATTTGTCATAGCTACCAAAATCTGGAAATTCGATTGTGGCGATACGCTCGTTGATAAATCGGCGGATCACCGCAGGATCTTCATGCGTACTTCCTAGGATCATACCCATGTAGGTTGATGTGTTGTAGGTGTAGGGTTCGCGATTTTTTGGGAAAACGTACTCGTGCTCAGCTTGGCTAAGGTCGAGACTGGCATGTGCGGGTGAGTTAGGGGTATTGGTAATGAGCGTCACGGGTTTATGAGCGGCTCTCGCTGCCTCAACGATAGCGGGTGCGTGTTTGCTACCCGATGCTGACAGTACGACAACACCGTCAATCTCGGGTATTGTCCTAAGCGTATCAAGGTAGTTACTTTCACTCGCAAATACCGCCTGGCTCTTGTCGAAGATAATGCGGCCGGTTGCTTCAGCATTGCCTGATCCAACGACCAATGGGTGGTGATAGTGCGAGAGGTTAAGGGTGGGGAGTGGTTGTTGTTCAAATAACTCAAGTGCACCCATTACGACGGTATCAAGATCTGGTAAATGATCGATATCGAAACTGTCAAGAAGAGAGATCGTGGAACCAAGAGGCGGTGATACACCTGGTGAATCAATAGAGGGCGAGGGGAGGGGTTGCGTGTCCATAAGGCTTTCCTGACGTTAACGTATATAGCTCTAGTATAGCAAATGACAAAAGGGGGTCTAATAGACTTGACATGTCAAGGTACCTTGTATAACATAGAACTATATAAAACATAATAGTCACACAGACTACAGGTATAAAATGAAATCTGCCGAAGAATATGCCGAGTCACTCGCAACCCAATTGCGCAAAGGTTTTCTTGCCTACTGTGTGCTGGTAGTTTGTTCGCATCGACCCAAGTATACGAGCGATATTATCAAAGAACTTCAGGCGGCTGAGCTTGTCGTAGTAGAAGGAACAATTTATCCGCTTCTCAACCGACTTCAGCGAGATGGATTGCTAGTTCACGAGTGGCAAGAAAGCGAACAGGGGCCACCGCGAAAATATTACAGAGTGAGCAACTACGGACGCGATGTCACTCGCGTCATGCAAACGGATATTGAGCTGCTCCACACAACATTAAAGAAATTATAAGGAACGATATGAAAGAAATTACTCGTATTTCCCTCGCCTCATTTCCCTACAACGTTGAGGTGGAGGCAAAAAAAGACCTTGAGGTGTATCTCGGCGCCATCAAAAAATCTCTTGGTGCTGATGCTGATGCAATGCGTGAGATTGAGGCTCGCATCGTAGAGCTGCTGACTGATCGTGATATCAGTGGCGAGAAGGTCATTGGCACTAAAGACATTGACGCAGTCAAAGCGCAGCTTGGCGACCCAAACGATTTCACTGATAGTGAGAATACTCCCGACATCGCACCCGTAGCGCCCATAGCAAGCGAGAAGCGGCTGATGCGTGACTCATCAAGTGCAATGGTAGCGGGGGTCTGCGCTGGCCTCGCAGCCTATTTTGGTGTCGACGTCGTCTGGATCCGACTGGCGTTCATCCTGGCAGCCGTCATGAGTGCTGGCATGATGATTCTTGCCTACATCGCTGCCTGGGTGGTAATTCCTGTTTCTCGGACAGCTGCCAATCGCCTTCAGATGGCGGGTAGGCCAGTCACTCTCGCATCGATTCAAGACGAGAGTGACAATAGGTCGCCTCGAAGTGAGACGGCCGGTTCCCTGCTCGCTGGTCTACGTATTATATCGGGTATTGCTGCTGTGGCCGTAGGCGTGATAGCAGCAATGAGTGTCGTCATGGTTATTTGGCATGTTCTCATCGATACAGATGCTCGTCTCGATGGAATCTATTGGCTATATGGTGGATTAATCGCTGCGGCTGGACTACTGTTTGTCTTCTTCTGTTGGGTGATTGCCTATATGCTTTTGACTGCAAAACACAATAAACGACTGATCGGTACGCTTGTAACAGTAGTAACACTTGGGCTCCTTTGTTTTGGTGTTGGAGCGGGCATGGGCTATGTAACCTATCGACAAGAGAGAGGTCTATATGACCAAAAGACTGTCATACCAACTACCGACATGACGGCACTTTCTGGCAAGAAGCAGTTAAAGATTGAAGCTGACGGACCAGTTGTCTCGTACCACGTCTCGCCAGGCATACCCAAAGCCGTTATTACCTATAGTCCGGGACTCTACAAAAATATTCCAACCATAACGCTTGATGGTGACACAATTCGCGTGGGCGCGGCCACAACATCCTGCGTCAAAACGCCCCTCTTTTGCTCAACGGTGCCTCTGGCTACGGTGGATATCTACGGCCCAGCGGTCGACACATTGACGGTTGTAAGGGGAAATGTTTACTTACCAGCAACGAATGCTCTTGTCGTGAATGTCATAGAAGGAGATGTCGTCATGTCGAGCGAGACACAAGTAGATACAATCACGCTCATGATCGGAAGGGGTGCAAGAGTAGACACTGCTGCTGCAGGCATCAGGTCGCTAAAAGCATCTCTGTCTGAGTCATCATCTCTTGAGTTTGGCATTGTTCGGACGCTTGACATAACTGCACCTGATGTTTGCTCAAGTATTGGTACGAAAACAAAAATTAGAGGTGTATCAGCGAAAGAAGCCTCGATAAATACAAGGCCGGTCGGAAGTGTAGCAACACCATGCCTTGACGTGGTAGTCACGGACGACCATTCATCATAGCAAAAAGATTGTTGCAATGAATCCCGATGGTACCCACCCACTGGCCTATAAACAGTAGAGTGATTTTGGCTCGGAACACTTGACGAAGGTAACGGACGGGAAATCCATCACATCAATCCATGTCGATCGCATATACTAAGGCACATTCGTCTTAATTTGCGACATCAACATGAAAGATACGTTCACTGTCGTCATATCCTGACGTCGTCGGTAGGTTAATCGACTGAGTAGAGGCATCGATCAACTTCTGGACTTTTGAATTGGCGCAATGGGTGTGTATTTCCAAGTGCTCCACTCTAGGATCAAGCTGAGCTAGTGTTAGTGTATGACAAAATACGCCGTCAGCGACACCCGTTTCCCCTCTTTTTCCTCGTCGCCAGTCTCTATGAACCACAACATGCGGTTCGGCTGTTTGGTCAGCATCACCATAGAGCGCGTAGCCCGCATGGGCAATGACGGTCCCGTCGTCAGTAACACCAACGATATCTGTATAACGTGAAGGATCGTCACCGAGGGATGAGCGAGCCAGTACTTCACGTGCGGCGTACTCGCCGGTTACCATTGCCATAAATCGCATATAGCGATCGTCTTGGTTTATACCCTCAGAATAGAGTTTGGCCAGTGTTTCGCGATCTGCCTCTCGAACAGCTCTCACCGTTACGCGTCTCCCATCTTCAAGTGTCAGGTGCTGCTCCGACTGCAAAGCACGTTCATAAGGGGTGCGGTTATCGGCTTCTGCGGGATAGAGGAATCCATAGACGGCTCGTCTGACGCGTTTTGATAGCCATTTTGCACGTTTTGGTCCCGTCTGGGGAATGACCTGTGAAATAATCTCTTGAGTCTTGTTCAGACCCTCGATGCTTTTTTCGACCGGATAACTTGCTATCACAAAGGCAAGGTTTGCAGCGCTTCTTCCTATATCACGCGCTGTTGTCAATGGATCTATGACGCTGTGCTCGAGACGTCTTGTGCGTGGAGCCGATTCCTTGGCCAACTTTTTTGAACGATCGTGAGGGGACATGTGTAGTACTATTATATAACTTGTGATCAAAAAAAGCAAGCTATAGATGAAAAGCATTAAGGTCTTTCTAAGCTTTTCATCACTATAATGGCAGAGTAATAAAAAAGGAGAAGCCTCATGAAAAAGAGCACGATAACTCTCTCAAGCGACGAAGCAATCATTCTGCAACAAATCAGCGAAAACGGTGAGGATGACGTAATGGGGTTAGCACAATCCCTTCGCATGAGTCGTCAACGGGTCGCGCTTCTCCTGTCTCATCTCAAACGAAAAGGACTCATTAGTATCCAGACCTCCTATGGCAGCTGGTGGGTAAAGACAAGCGTGAGAGGAACTCGACTCGTTCATTATCTATGGCCGGAGATGCAGTCTATGGTACGGGCGGTATAATAGAGTCTATGAAGATTCTTGTCGTCGACGACGAAATGCGTATCGCCAGAGCTATCAAGCAGGGGCTTGAACAAGATGGTTACGCGGTTGACCTCGCCTTTGACGGCGAGGATGGCTACAATGCCGCGCGCGCTGATGACTACGACGCGATCATCCTCGATGTCATGATGCCCGAAATGAATGGTTATGAAGTGACGCAAAAGTTACGAAGCGACGGCTGTAAAACACCAATTATTATGCTCACCGCTAAGGACCAAGGCAGGGATATCGTCAAGGGTCTCGATAGTGGTGCCGATGATTATCTTGCCAAGCCGTTTTCGTTTGATGTTCTCACCGCTCGCATCCGGGCCCTGCTACGCCGTCCACAGGAGGCAATTGCCAATATTCTCGAGGTAGATGATCTCCTTCTCGATAGCGTCAATCGTACGGTGTCTCGGGCAAAACAACCACTTAGTCTGTCGGCAAAAGAGTTCGCAATTCTCGAGTACCTGATGAGAAACAAAAACCGAATTGTCAGTAAACAATCGATCATGACACATGTGTGGGACTTTGATTCCACCATACTCCCTAATAATGTTGAAGTATTTATCAACTACTTACGCGCAAAGATTGATAGACCGTTTCTTCCATCACCTACCCTCATCCATACCGTAAGGGGCTTTGGATACATCGTTAAGGACCCGAAATGAAGCACTTAAAAAAAGATGTAGTGCGTCTTGCTGCGACGTATCTCGCTATCATCATGGTAATGAGTATCGGGTTCAGTATCGTTTTTTATACGACGTCACTTCATGAGTTTGATCGTCGTCCGCGCTCAGCGGCTCCTCTGCCTGAAAGAAATGGAGATATGGAGGCGTTTTTTGACGAGCGGACTGCGAGCGCTCGCCAATCACTTAGTATGCAGCTACTGAGCATCAATGTGATAACGTTCATTATCGGCGGGCTGCTGAGTTACTTGCTTGCAGAACGTTCTCTCAGACCAATTGAAGACAATATGGAGGCGCAGCTACGCTTTGTCAGCGATGCGAGTCATGAGCTTCGTACGCCACTGACAGCGCTAGCAACGGCAAATGAAGTTGCTCTCAGAAATCCCAAACTTACGCTCAAGGAAGCAAAGAAAGTGATAGCTGAAAATATCGAGGACGTGGTGCGACTTCAGCACCTTACAAACTCAATGCTTGGCTTACTGAAGGAAGAAGATGCTGATCAATACAGACATCACGTTGAGCTTGTTCGGGCGGTAGACGATGCCGTAACGACTGTCGTTAACCAAGCGCTTGAGAAAGACATCGCTGTTATTAATGAGATACCGCAAGTAATAGTTCGGGGCAACCACCAGGCACTGGTACAATTACTGACTATTTTTCTTGATAATGCCATAAAGTACAGCCCCAACTCCTCAACTGTATGGCTCACTAGCACGCAGCGTGGCAGAAATCTTACAATCACGGTACGGGATGAGGGGATGGGCATGAGCGCCGAGACACAGCGCCACCTGTTTACACGATTTTATCGGGCTGATGAGTCGCGGGGCCAGACCCATGGGTATGGGTTGGGGTTATCAATTGCAAAGAAATTAGTTCAAGCTCATGGTGGCAAGCTATCGGTGACAAGTGAAGTAGGCAAGGGATCTGCCTTTCATGTCACCCTGACACTTCTCAAGGCATAGCTATACGATTGACATATTGTTTCTAGTTTTTACTAGTTATGCCAAGCAAGAAGTGCTTTCTCGTCTTCGCTCCATGATGCTTGAGAATACAGCAGTTCCGATAAAGATAAGTCCGATTGAGCCTGTCAACCATTCGGGGGGTTCGATATGATAAAGTTTGACGAACATTATGATACCAAGTGCCAGGATAGCCCAGTGCGCTCCATGTTCGAGATACTGGTATTTGCCGAGAGCCTTAGCACGCACTAAGTAGATTGTGAGAGAACGCACCCACAGGGCTCCCGCACCCAACCCAGCCATGATCAAGAGCACATCATTTGTAATAGCAAAAGCACCGATAACTCCGTCCAGCGAAAATGAAGCATCGAGAACATTGAGGTATACGAACGAAGCAAAGGCCGCCATACCCACCAGCTTGGTAGTACCTGATTGCTTATGTGAGAAATAGCGTCCAAAAAGATCAAGGGCGATATGTAATATCGTGCCGACAATAGAAGCGACGAGAACAGTTGTTTGGTAGCGCTGGTCTACCGTGTAATAGAGACCAAGAGCGGTACTGAGCATGATGAGAACCTTAAACGTTTCATACTGACCAAATCGCGATAGCCATTGTTCGATTCTTCCGAGCCAGTGTACATCCTTTTTTCGGTCGAGGAAATAGTTTACCCCGATCATCATCAGAAATGTTCCGCCGAATGCGTTGATCATTGGGGCCGCCTGGTGGAGTGTGTGAGCATATTCTTCGGGATGATGGACGGCTAAGTCATATACACTAAAAAAACTGAGTCCTGACGAGAGCATCACAATCACGATAGGAAGGACAAATCGCACGATAAATACAGCAAAAAAGATACCAACCGTCAAAAAAAGTTGCTGCCAATAGGGTGACATTCGCTCAAGTATTTTGCTGTTAATGACAGCGTTATCGAAGCTGAAGGTAACCTCGAGGATGACGAGAATAGCAAAAAGCCACAGTGCCTCAGATCCAAGGCGTGCTCCAACGAACCATGCCAATGCAAGTGAGGCGATAGCCGAAAAAGCGAATATTCTTAAAGGGTGTGATCGATGCATAAGGTAGTCCTAGTATAGCAAACCAACTAGTTGCGCGATATACTAAAAAAGATGAAGCAAGCAGCAAGACAACATCCAAAGAAGCGTACGATAGTCCAGTATATCAAGCAGCATGACATCCAATTTCGTTTTTCATCATGGTTTGTTATCTTACTCTCCCTTTTTGTAGCAGCAGCAGTACTTTTTGCTAAGGTAGCACGCGAAGTTCAGGAGAAAGAGACGCTGGTGTGGGACCGGCAAGTGCTGACGAGTGTTCATAGCGGTGCGAACCACTTCTTAGACGTTGGCATGCCGATACTGACTGACATTGGCGCGCCACTCATTGTCTGTGTCCTGGCTCTCGTAACTGCAGGATTATTTGTCTACAAAAATGAGTATAGCCGGGCATGCATCGTATTGTTTAGTGTTGGTGGTGCGCTGGTACTCGATATTGTATTCAAGAGCATCTTCATGCGTGACCGGCCTGACCTCTGGATGCAGCTTGTCCATGAAACAGGCCATTCGTTTCCGAGTGCTCATGCAACAGTTGCCGTCGCACTCTCACTTGCAGTCTGCGTAGCACTGTGGGACTCGCGGTGGCGATGGTGGGCGGTTAGTGCGATGGGCATCTATAGCCTTTTTGTGAGTTACTCACGGCTATATCTCGGTGTTCATTATCCTACCGATATCATCGCTGGGTGGCTCGTGGCGCTTGGCTGGGTAACACTACTAAGTCTTTTGTTCTATTCGGCGGTTGGCCGCGCGTTCTCACGCCAACTCGAGCAATATCAGAAATCCTTGACTCGTAAGTAATACTTGTATAACATATAATACATGTCATATCACAAACGTATCCATCTTGCAGGCGTAGTTACTGTTGGTCCTAAGGGGCAGGTCGTTATTCCATCTGATGTCCGAGAGAGCATGGCAATTGTGCCGGGCGATAAGTTGATCGCGCTCTACCTCGAAGAAAAGAAGTCGGTTGCATTTGTTACCGAGCAGCAAGCACAACAATATGTCATTGAGATGGGTGAACAGTTCACAGAATTCAAAGCAAAACTAGAGGGCAAAGAGTAGCTGGTATGTCGATGCAGCATTTCACAACTCGGGATAAAATAATCGTCATGATCGCTGTTATGAGCTCTTTGCTGCTCGTGGCACTTGATCAGACGATCGTTGCAACAGCACTTGGTGCAATTGTTAAAGAGTTTGATAGTTTCTCGAGCCTTGGGTTTGTAGTTACCGCCTATATGTTGACGACCACTATGACCGTGCCGATTGCTGGTAAGTTATCTGATATGTATGGGCGTCGTATTATGCTTTTGATAGGCGCCACAGTGTTTACGGTTGGCTCGCTGCTTGCTGGCTTCTCTCCCTCTATGGGATGGCTGATCGCCTGGCGTGCGTTGCAGGGAATTGGTGGTGGTATCATCACTGCCAACGCCTTCACGATTATCGGAGACTTGTTTAAGCCGCGAGAAAGAGGCAAGTGGCAGGGTATGATCGGTGCGGTATTCGGTATGAGCAGTGTAATCGGGCCGCTTCTTGGTGGTTGGCTGACTGACGGTCAGCACATCTTCGGCGCAGTAACGGACTGGCGTTGGACTTTTTGGATAAACGTACCAGTAGGTATCGTTGCGCTCTATATGATTGCCACTCACCTGCCGACGATTCGCTCTGGCAGTAAGCATCGTCCCGATTATCTTGGCGCAGCTTTCATATCGGTCGCCCTAGCATCAATCGTTCTAGCGGTCGATAACACAGAGATGGTATTTGCGAATATTATCAATGACACACTAACTGTAGGGGTCATAAAAACGGTACTCTGGTTAACTGCTGTCGTCTTCGCAGCTCTATTTATTGCCGTTGAAAGGCAAGCAAAAGAACCAATATTACCGCTGCGATTTTTCAAGAATCGTACCTACGCCCTGATGAGCAGCGTCATTCTACTATTTGGAGCGGCGTTTCTTGGAGCCATACTATATTTGACACAGTTTAATCAACAGGTTTTTGCTGCCACTCCATCGCAATCAGGACTTATGCTGCTCCCTATGGTGGGTGGTCTAATGGTAGCGTCAATCGCTATCGGACAGATAGTTTCGCGTACTGGTCGTTACAAAGCCTTTATTGTAGCTGGTTTTGTTATCGCAACACTTAGTATTCTATCGCTTGTAACGCTTCAGCCCGACAGTCCCTATTGGCGCGAGGCAGTGAGTATGGTGTTTATTGGGATTGGTATGGGTATGGCCATGCCGATATTAAATCTTGCTGTCCAAAATGAATTTGAACAAAAAGATTTAGGTGCCGCGACCTCGAGTATCCAGTTGTTTCGTGGGCTCGGCTCGACAGTCGGTACGGCCTTTATGAGTGGTATTTTGACAGCCGGGATCATATCAGCAGTAGGTCATCCAGATGACCTGGCCTATATACAGACACTCAAAAAATCGCCTGCTGCATCAACGTTTTTGCAGGACGACATCACCGCTGATACACTCCTCCAGCTCAATACACAGAAGCAAACAATTCGTGATGGCGCAGAACAGGGATTCCAAAAAATTCCTATGCCTGAAGTTCGTGCAAAAGCTTCACAGCAATTTGTTAAACAACAAGATGATTTCAGTCGAACCATTATCGATGCATTTACCTCATCTCTCCACCGAATCTTTATGGTTAGCGCTGCACTTATGGCGCTTGGCCTCGTTCTCGTTTCCTTCGTCCGTGAGCGCCAGCTACGTGGCGATGTAAAAGCTACACCAGCAGACTAAAGAGGTAGGTGGTTTTTTGAAAACGGCCATGCTTGCCTCTGTGCAGGCAGGTTGTTACGATGGTCAAGCACCTCAAAAAAGCACCCGAAACAAATAACAGTAATTGTAAAGGTCGAATGTGCTTTCGTTAAACGAGGTGACGAGATTTGTACGGTAGAGTACAAGGAGTAAAAACACATGCCAATAGCAATCGAATTTGCACCCAGTCGGGGCAAAAAGATCGCGGTGGATGTGGTGCCTGCCAAGTGGCAGCTGTATATCGCACAATAAATAGCGTGTACGCTAACAAATAAAAAACACCCCAAGGCACCGGGGTGTTTTTTGTATCAGTTAATTACGGGAGTGAGATACCATTTTGCTGGAGAACGGGGTTGAGTACGAGGGTCTCAAAGGCGGTTTCATCGCTCCAAACTGGAGGTGTCGTTGTGTCGTTATCAGAAGGGATCAGCTTACCATCTTTGACATCCTGATTGCCAACTTCTTTTCCATTGAGATAAAACGAGGGGGTACCAGTAATCCCCACTTTTTTACCGAGTGCTGTATCGAAGTCGATCTTCTTCTTGATCGAAGCATCGTCAAGACGCGATGTAAGATCACTGCCTTTGAGGCCGATCTGATCAGCAAGGGATGCGAAATAATTAGTACGATCTACCCCCGAAAGCTGACTCCAAGCGTCTTGGTTTGCATAGAGCTTTTCGTGCATTTCCCAATATTTTCCCTGGAGTCCTGCCGCCTCGGCAGTGGCTGACGCGGCAAAGGCATTAGGGTGTTTTTCGTACAGGGGGAAGTTCCGGAAGATAAATCCAATCTTGTCTTTATATTTATCAACGACTTTCTTTATGACAGGTGCAGCGGATCCACAGCCCGGACACTGGTAGTCACCATACTCAATCAACACCACTTTGCTGCTCATAGTGCCATACGTATGGTCGGCGATTTGACCATTTTTGTTTGATGCAATTTGGACTACCGTCGGATCGACATCAGTGACGTCGATGCGATCACCGCGCGAAATCCAGATCAGCCCACCCAGGATTGCTACACAGAGAACAGAAAATATGATCCAGCTTTTTGTCGTCATAATCAGAAAAACTCCTTATGCTCTTAT
>OFQX01000322.1_pt1 | contig 15042 bp, 44 predicted proteins | sample 1542951 | NCBI WGS metagenome assembly OFQX01 (sample SAMN07774215, study PRJEB24372) | wastewater metagenome | isolation source: WWTP Novara (Effluent) | place: Italy: Novara | collected 2015-12
TTCAGGCTTTACAAATTAAAAAGCGAGGTTTTAATAGCATTACATTAAGCCTGGAAGGGCAATATGACCTCTTCATCGAGGGAAGGGACATCCTAGCTAGTAATAGTTAACAGCATAGCTCTGATAGGAAATAAATATAGATTATGGCCATTATTAGTGGATAGTTTATATATGTCTTGGTGGAACATTTATGTAATGCTTATTTATATAGCTCTCTCATAAGAGGACATTCTTGATTTGTTAATGTAGGGAATTATTCCGCCTTTACGCTTATAGGCAAATTGGATATTATAAGCTAGAGCTATTATTTGTTCTGGGGCTTAGGCTTTGGAGTTCACATTAAAACATGTTATATGAACCTAGGTATTATGTCATATTCTCAACTCCTACTACTTAATGGTAGGCTTGGTGGTATGTTATCAGAAGCATTTAGGCTTGGTGTTAATACATCTATTTGGTCTTCATATAATAGAATATGGTTATTAAAGAGAAAGATTGAAGCTCAAATAATGCTTTCATAATTCCTTTAAGCTCTTTACAAGCTTGAGAGCTTTTTTATTACATTATAAATCAATATGTTATGTCTATAGATAGCTTAAACATCCGTGATAGTAATAGAGTGCATAAACTCTTTGTCTCTCTTAATATTGGTAATAAAGCTTCTGAAGCTATGCCAATATTTGAAAAGGAAGCGAAAAAACTCCCTTGTCCTGCTTGTGGAGGGGAAATGGGACAAATAAAATGTAAAAGGTGTAATTTTAAGCCTTTAAAATAATTTGCAAAGCGTTTTCATATTATGTTTTGTAAGTGTAATAGAATTTACCATTAAAGTCCTCCAGCTTGAACTACTGGAGGCATTTTTGTTTACATTAAAAAATCAATTATGAATAATTCAATGTTAGCTCATTTTGCAGCTTTTGCTGTAATGGCTCCTAATATTAGTAGTTTTGCCACCACTAAGATAAAGACAGGAGTTCCTGGGGAAATAAGAACACAGCCTAAAATAGGGAGGAATGTTCCTTGTCCTTGTGGAAGTGGGAAGAAAAACAAAAATTGTTGTAATAAATAATATGTTATGAAAATAGGAACAATATTAATAGCCACCTCTCCTTGTATATTAAAGGGCACTAAGAGGCAATGTCTGTCTGTTGGGAAACCATATGCTATAACAGCTATAAATAGCTTGGAATTACAAGTTATAGATGATGAGGGAGACAAACATACATTTGATATAAAAGAGGGGAAAGATGGGTGGAAGAAGTTCTTCACATTACAAGAGGATTATTCTATTCATTAACACATTATAAATCAATTAAATATGAAATTACGTAAAGCACAAGCAAGGCTAAATGCTAGAATTAAAGCATGGGAAGCTATTCCTGTTGCTAACAGGGGAAAAGAAAATGGCTATACAAAGCCTGGAAGCTATAAAAAATCATAAATTAGTTAATTATGAATACCGTCCCAAATAATATCGTATTAATTGAGGAGGAACATAATTTAACTTGTTCTAGAAAGATTATGAGGGGAGGAGAATGGGGTTGGGGAAGGGCTTATAAATCTATTTGCGGTAAAGATGCTGTATATTCTAATGGTATCACTCATTATTGTCTTAAACATTCATTAAAGCAGAGAATAAGTGTTAGAACTGTTAATAAATTAATGGTGCATGATGAATGGTGCTATAATATGGACAATTCCAAGATATTAGGTAGATTTGATACAGTAGCTGAAGCTATGGTTTTATATGAAGGCACTAATGATAATATTGGTGTATTTAGGAAACATGGAATGCCCATACATGTAAAATTTAAAATATAATAAAAGTCTATTATAAGCGTTATAATAGCTTACTCCATGTTATGTTTATATCAAGGAGTTATATATTATTAACATAATAAGTCTCCTCATCAGTAGCTACATTAACTATCTTACGGTCTAAAGGGATACTATCTGGTATATAAATAGTCACTAACAGCTTTTACGGCTGTAAACTACTGAGTCAGATTTAGTATATTCTATTGAGGGGAGACTTATTATTTAAAATTATTAATTATGCTAGCAATTATAATATTAGGACTATTAGTTCTATTGTTACTTTTATATATATTTATTCACAAGAATGAAGGAGAATGTCGTTGGTGGCAACATAAATGGAGTAATTGGGAGAAAGAAGATTATTTTGTTGATACTGACAAATATATTGAAGGTAAATCAATACAAAGAAAGACATATAGATATTGGCATACATGTTCAAAATGCTATAAAAGAGAAGATGATTCCAACTATTAAATAATATTCTCTGTATTTAAAATTATTAGCATGAAGAAGAAATTAGTTGATGCTCTTATTAAGAGAGGTGTATCTCCATCTATGGCTGAAATAATAGCAGAGCCTTTAGAGCTTGCTCTTAAGAGTAAAGCCAGTGATATTGGTAAATTCATTGGTTATTCTCAAAATGATTTTACATGCTTAATTAATACTCTTGTAGAAATAAGAGATGAATTAGGTAAATAATATTCTCTCTGTTAGACAATTGTAATGTATGCTCAGTAGTCTACGCTAAATACCAAGGAAAAGGAGAAATCTGGGTGTCTTGGTCTGATTTATTACAATTGAATAACAGAGAATTAAATACTTTCAGTTATAAAGACACCATGAACTTGAACCTTAGGTGTTAAGCTCTTCCCACAATAAATATAGATTGAGTGGGGAGATGAGCTATCTATAGTAATTTAGGAATAACTGAATTTTTTAGCAGAGAATTAAATTAAAAACTATGAACAAAATTAAAGAAATACTTAAAAATATTGAGAAAGAGGACAAAAGTGGATTCTTTGATTTGCCTAGTATAAAGGAGAAATGTACTCATCATGAGCACGAACCTCCTAAATATATGGTAATACCGCAAGGTAAAGGATATAGACATATATGTCCTGCTTGTCGACAAGAGACTATTATAATTCCTCAACAAGTTTCTCTTTAAATACTTATCCAAGGCAGTTCTGTTAGTTTCTAGAAGAATCTTGTCTAATAGAATTGCTAAGGATATTTTCTTCTATATTTATAATTGTAAACGGAGACTACCTAAAAATAGAGGTATAAGTCATGGAGCAAATATTACAATTATATTATAGAAGAATAAATATATTACAGAAAGGACAAGAGTCTAATTGTCTCCATAATAAAATGCCTAATATGAAGGACCTCTGTTAGGAGTGTATAAAAATGGCTGTAATATCTCTGCCTCAAGAATATATAGGTGGAATGCCCTAAGACACATGAGTTGTTGAGGGGCTTCCTCTTATACATTTGTTACATGTTAAATTAATATTATATGAAACCAGGAAGTCTTGTTGTATGCCTTAAAATTCCAAATATTAATAAGGAATTATTAGCTAAGGCTCAATGGATGCCTATAATGGATGAGAATACTCCATATGTTATAAGAGAAATGGTAAAAGACAAAACAGGATATGGTGGAGTGATGTTTGAGGAGGGTATAATAGGCTATTCAAATAATAAAGAAATTGCATTCTCAGATAGACATGTAAGAGAAATACAACCTCCTTGTTCTGAAGAAATATCAGAAATATGTAGGGATGCACAAGAGAATTATTCATTAATAGAGAAATAGGTACTAATAGTACCTAAATATTAACAATTTTAAACTCATTTTATGACATTTGCATTAATACAAACCTCAGAAATAATTAAAGAAATAATATTAGTGGAGAATGTAATATATGAGGGGACAGGAAACGATTAAACAATTGATTATGAAGACATTAATAATTGGAGACATTCATGGGAGGAGCTCATGGAAATTAATAGCTCATACACAGGAATGGGGGCGAATAATCTTCATAGGAGATTATTTTGATAGCTGGGATTTTTCTCTTTTAGAGCAGATGAGGAATTTTGAGGACTTAATTGCCTTTAAAATAGAACAAGAAGAGAAGGGAAAAGAAGTGGTGTTGTTAATAGGCAATCATGATTTTCATTATTGGCCTGGAATTGGTAATCAACAATATAGTGGGTATCAGGAAGATGCTAAGGCTATAGGAATTACAGCTCTATTACAAGAGCATAGAGACCATTTACGTATGGCGTATGCATTTGATAATGTATTATGTACACATGCTGGAGTTAGTCCTTTGTGGATGGAAAATATTCACACTAGGCTAGAATTTAAAGAACCTCTTCCTGTTGGTGTTGGAGAAATATCTGTTTGGGTGAATAGTATGTGGCATTATAAACCATTATTATTTGCTTTTACAGGAATGGAACCTACAGGAGATAATCAATGTCAAACTCCTATATGGATTAGGCCAAGAAGTCTTATGAAGGCCTCACAAAAAATTAAGGAGGCAGGTATTATTCAAGTATGTGGACATACAACAAGAAATAAGATAGATATAGAGGGAAAATCAACGGGGGGGAAATATTTCTTCATTGACACTCTTGGTACATCTGGAGAATATCTTATACATGAAAATGGAGAATTTAAAACAGGGAAAGTTTAAAAATATTGCAATTAGGTGGCCCACTATTAGACAGGAGTAATATTCCCTTATTAGCTAATAGCCTAGAAATGTTCAGTTGCTCTCTTATAAAATGGAGTTGTTCTGAAATATCAAAAGGGCTGGCAATGCATCATAAGATTCTTCCCAAGGGAATCCAGTTGGACAAGGTGTAATCTTGTTTAAACTCATAACCAATTGAATGCAGAGGGACAAATAAATAGAAATGTTTCTTTTGGGCATATGTACTCAGAGAATGTTTGGAATAGGGATATTTTAAGGTGTGCAAACAAGGGCTCCATTGTTATATTTCCATATAATATGCAGAGCTCTTGTTTATTAAAAACAATATATTATGCTACATTCTCCTTATATGTTATTAATAATTCTTCCCCTCATTGTATTCTTAGCTTGCTATGTAATATATTATTACGGGGAGGGCCCTAAGACATTAAAACAACTAAATATTCTTGATGGGCCTGAATGTAGGTTATTAAATGAATGTTATGGCTCTTGGTGGATTGTGATAAAAGAGATAAGGGGACATTGGAATACAAAAAAGGAGGAAGTAATAGAAATGTATGCTCGTAGGATTACAAATTGGTATCCTTATAAAAAGGACGTAACTCAAAAAGGCCTTTATAATGTATTAACAGAACTTTTAAAAATTAAATAATGAAAAACTTCACATATTTAAAAGCATTTTGTAGCCCATTTGTACGTCCTAAGCTTAGGGGGTATATAGGGAAAATAGCATATGGCTGCCCCTATTTCTTCCCCAGAAATTGGAGAAAATTCACTAAGGAGGATGCTTTAAGAAAAGCAACCGAAGATACACAGAATAAGACACATATTTGGTATGGACTTGTTCCAGAGGATATATGGGAGAGATATATGGGGTATTCTAAATGTGTCCCTAAGAAAATAGGCTGGGATTTTGTTAATTTGGGATGGAAAACAAAATGGGAGGATGATGATTTTAGACACGAATGGAGTCCTATGTGGAGCTTTGTGTTCTTCAAATGGCAAATATGTCTATTCTTTATTGTTCCAGAACCTCATCATTATTGGCCTTCATGGCTTTATTATGAATTGAGGACAGATAAGAGGAAGAGCCAAAAAGAACGTATACAACAATGCAGGGAGGGCTTCCCTAATATATGGAAGAGATGGACAGATGGAAAAGAGGAGCTTATTGACTATTATAAGGTGATATTGAGGGAGAAATTTTTATAATACTCCCTCATGGTGGCGTTTTGCTTACGCTGCCACTGAGACTTGCAAAGCTAGGGGAATTAAAATTAATAACCAAATATTTCATGTTAAAAAATTGTTAAATTATGAAAGCAAAATCATTTATCCTGCTTATAACAATTATTATAATTCTTATTATTATCTTAGCCTTAAACTCTTAATATATGAAAGCATCAGAATTCTCTTGGTAATGTCAAATTAAATTCCTATCTTTGTAAGAAATTACAATATGATAGGAATCTACAAAATTACAAGCCCTTCTGGAAAAATCTATATCGGCCAAAGTGATAATATAAAAAAGAGACTGACAGATTATAGTATTAAGAATACCAAAACTCAACCAGCTTTATGTAATTCTTTTAAGAAATATGGTAAAGAGAATCATATTTTTGAAATAGTTGAGGAATGTGAGTATATAAATCTTAATATTCAAGAGAGATATTGGCAAGATTATTATGATGTCATTGGTCCCAATGGTTTAAATTGTTTGCTTACTAAAATTGAGGGAAAAACAAAAAATACTAGTATTGAATCCCATCTTAGAAGAAGTTTAGCTATAAAAGCTGCTTGGACAGATGAAAGAAGAGAACAAATGAGTCAGCTAGGTAAAAATAAAATCTTTTCTGAAGAAACTAGAGCTAAAATTAGTCAAAAAACTAAGGGCAGGTTTTATAGAAGAGTTATAGATACTAAAACAGGTCAAATATTCAATAGTATCAAGGATGCAGCAAAAGCTAATAATATAAATTATAGTAGATTAGCCTGTATGTTATTAGGTCAAAATCCAAATAAAACAAATATGAGATACTATGAGGAAAATGAATAAATTTCTTCCTATAGACGAACAAATACAAACAGATTATACATTATTTTAAACATATTACACCCTAAATAGACATAATAAACAATTTCCTTGTGTAAAATAGTAGCTAATACGTGATAGGAGCTTTGAAATAAGTTCCTCAGATGTTAGTGAAGGGAGAAAAATTGCGTGTCTGTTTCAATCACAGCTAGGTGAAAAGGCTGATTCCCTGTACGGCACATGTTGCCCTCGTTCGTGTATACATGAACATTAGAGAGTGGGTGAAGCTCTCTTTTTTTTAAATTTATTATAATGAAAAACCTATTAGAATGGATGGAAAAGGAAGGGTTTGTTAGAGGAAATGATAAAGACAAGCCTTGGTATTCTCCTAAGAGATATAAGGGAACGCCCTCTAAATATTATTTACATGAAGAATTAATAGAACTCTATGAAAAAGCTAAGAAGAATAATGAGAATAGCTCAAAAGACTAAGAAGGGCTATAAATTCTCTCCAAAATACAAATTTCTCTTCATCTAATAAACTCCCCTCCACATGGATGACTATATAGAATGCACAGAACAATCTTTCTAATCTTAAAGCCTATATTATGAATGAAATATTTCCTACAATATATTGGACATGTTCTCCATGTATGATGCATATGGAAGATTTTGTTGAAGAACGTAATACAATGATAATTATGCTTATATCTCTTGATGAGAGATATATGCCTATAGATGATAAATGGACAATAAATTTAAATTAACACCTTAAAATCATTTTATGCTATTAGACCACCTTGGAATATCTCAGCAAAATAGATTGTATAAATTCTTTAGAACAGTAAATAAGGAACACAGCTGGCCTACAGAATTACCAGAGAGTGTATATCAACCATTAAAATTAAGAAAATTTAAAGAGGAGGTATTTCCCTCTAAATCTTTAAAGGGAGAGAGGAGCCTAGATAATGCTTATTGGAGAAATAAACATTTTGAGGGAGCAGGAAATGATTAAACTAACTATAGTCAGGGAAAAGACCTGTTTCCAAATATTAAAAAGAGGGAACACCTGGGAAATGTGTAGCAAGCAATTATTCTTGTCATATTTCTATTCGGTCTTTTACATTTAATTCTATTTTTTAAAACATAAAAAACTAAAACAATGAAAATATTAGAAACTTCTTGGCACAGGAAACTGTACAACCTTACATACCCCAAACGGGCTCCTAACAATTTATGCCCCTATTTTTGGCTATCTTTTTTAGCCTTTGTAATGTTTCCCTTTAATTTCCTATTCAGTCTCCCTGCTAAAATAATATGTGCTGCACAGGACAAATGGGAATGGGACATATTTAAAGAGAAAGGAGATAGGCAATATTGGAAAGGAGCTTTCTTGGCTCAAAGCTGGTTTTCTAACGTAGCCCTATATTTAACATTTTGCATGGTGGCCGTATGGTGGAATAAGGTATGGATGATAGGAGCTATTATAGGAGCTATAGTAGTAGCTGGTATTCTTTTTATATTATTCTATGGTTGGATGGAAGATAGAAGAATAGAAGCAAGAGATAAAAGACAGTCTTTAGGGAAAGAGAAAAGACCAAATGTGCTTGTAGAATTCATAAAAGCAAAATATTCTAAATATTGTCTACAAATTGAATGGACTAAAAAACAAAATAATATGCAAAGATTACTTCTCATCCTCATAACAATGAGAGACAATGGATTTACATGGGAAGAAGCATGTGCAATTTTGTCAGAAATTAAACCAACATAATTTTGGGAGACATAAGCCGTTAGAGCCTCGCTTATTTAGGCAGAAAATCGTCTAAATTAAAGAAGACCTCCTAAAATGTCTACCAGGGTCACGGATAGGGGTTTCCCTGTCGAATAATCATCTAAATTAAACAAGATGCCTTGGTTCTTTAAACTAAAAAATTATAAAAAAATGAGAAGACTACTAAATCCTCCTAAAGAGGGAACAATAAGGAATAAGCTAATTATTCTATGGAATAATGCCACATGTTCTGTATATGGGAAGAGGACAGAAACATTTAAAGTGTCTTCAGAAGATGGAGCTCAAAGAGTTGTAAACAACAGAACAGCTCGTAATATAGAGGGAGTTATATATTATGATGCCAAAGGAGAGGCTACAAAAATAACACCACAAAAACAAGAGGTGTTTCATATGGGATATAAGAAGAAATAGTCCAGGAGAGAGTCCTGTTTATTATACGTATTCTTCTACACCCACCCAAACGTGGCTATCTGGTATCTCTATGAAATTGCTTTCCATTATGATAGTGTTAGCTGTCAAGATGAGGCAGATTGTAAAAGAATATTTTAAACATATTAAAAATTATTATAATGACAAAGAAACAATTATCTGCATGGTTTCTCATGAGAGGCTATGGAACAAAATATTCAGGGCATACAAGAACAATGTATGTTCATTCTTTAACTTGCTGTCCTAAAATAGGGGAAGAGAAGTTAATAATTCCTGATAGTACATTAGGGATAACAGTAATATTACAATAAATTCTATATGAAAAACATCCCCTCCTATTTAGGATATATGTTCTTAGGACTATTATGTATTAATATTGTCATAGGGCTCCTATTATTCATTTCATGGGGCGTGGGGAATGCTAACGTCATATATTATGGTATAAGAATTATGGGCTGTATGGGAGGAGCATATGTATTATATAAAATTGGCCTATGGGCTGAAACAACATTAAATTTAAACAAATAAATTTCCCCCTATTCCTATTCTCTCCCCTATATGTTCAACACATGCCTTCTACAGAAGGAAATGCTAATTCTACGCTAGACTGTGTAGTGGATGCTCTATGTTGTCAACATAACAAGGAGGGGATAGGAGGAAGAGGAACATATAAATATTATGAAATTATTCTTAGATGATATTAGAGACCCAGAGAATTGTGTAGGATATATGCATTTAAGGATTGGGAAGGATAATCCTATATATTTAGAAGAATGGAAGACAGTGAGAAATTATGATGATTTTGTAAAGGCTATAAAGGAGGAATTTCCTACACATATATCATTTGATAGAGACTTAGGACAGGATATAGCTAATTATCAAGTGGAAAATGGTATATACTCTAAGAGAAAAGCTAGAGCTAATAAAAAAGAGGTTAAAAGTGGGGAAGATTGTGCCAAATGGCTTATAAATTATTGTGTAAAAAATGACACGCCTCTTCCAATTTGTTATATACATAGTGCAAATCCTGATGGAGCGAAAAATATTCAATACATATTAACAAATGATTATAAAAAATTATGTGAATGAAAAAAGAAGATAGTTTTAGCCGATGGTTTAAAAAAATACAAAATATGAACAACCCCGCCTTCAAAATGTGGCGGATGAGAAATAGGCTGGAAATGAGGGGAAATATTTATCAACAACGAAAATTACGTCTATGTCAATAGAAGGGTGGATAGTAATGGGAATAGCCTTTGTAGTGTTCCTGTTCACACAAATAGGGTTTAAATACATATGGCCCAAAGAATACATTTTATTTTGGGGATTTAGAGAAAAAAGGTGGAGAGAATGGCGAGAATTACATAAAGAACATGAAGAATGGCTCAAGAAAAAAGAGGAATTCTTTAAAAAGGTGGAGGAATTAACAGAAAATTAGCATATTTCTCTTGGTGGAATGAAAAGAATGTCGTATATTTGCATTATTAATCAAAAAAAGAACAATTATGAAAAAGTTATTATTATCGTTATTTCTGGGGATGTTATGTATTGTCACGCAGGCGCAAACAAAGACATTTGTTGCCTCTGGAGTGGAAGTGTCAAACAATAAATTCTCTGAAAATTTAGAGCTAGGGAGGACATTTGGCAAGAATTCTCTGGCTCTCATAGGAACAATGGATGGGCTGTTTGTCACACAAAGGACAAATTATACAGCTGGGGTGAAATACTCCCGTACATTAACAGGAGACAGTGTGCTCTATGCTGGTGTAAACACTGCCGTACGTGTTATGCTTACAGGAGGGAATAAATCCCTTATTGTAGAGCCAGGGGTAAGCGCTACATACATGCCTTTTAAATGGGCTGGGATTAGAGCTAATTTCTCTCTTCCTGTATATGAGGGCAATCTATCGTTTCGTACCCTCTCAGCAGGGATGCAGGTGTTAATTTCCCTGTAACAAATTCATTTTAATTCATAGCCCCTCTTGTAAAAAGGAGGGGCTTTTTTAATTCCATTAATTATGCTACCAGAATATTTTATAATAAAAAATAATCAAAAGTCTCCATTATGGAAACAATTTATAGGATGGCTAAATAGTCCAGAAAGAGGAAATGGATTTTGGACAGGAAATGATAATGCTTATTATGGGATGGCAAATGCATCTTCTGGTAATAAGTATAATAAAACAATATGTTGTTCAAAAAGAGCTGCTTTTGGAGAGGAGGTGATGGAAATTACATTAGAACAATGGGAGGAGGGAATTAAAGAAAAACAGGAAGATTATTCCTTATATTAAAAACATATGTTATGACAAACGAAGAATTAATTGAATATGCTAACAAGCATTATGTTGTTGGCGTTAAATTCCTCTCTATTTTCTCTGATGGAGGAGTGGAGAGAGAAATAGACCTCTATGAAGATAATTCTTATATAAGTTGGAGGTGGAATAAGGATGTTCCAGGAATTACAGCCTACAACGGAATTAAAAGGGAATATGGAAGTAATTTAGCAGCTTCTGTTGTAATATACAAAGATGGACAATGGGCTCCTATAATAAATAAAGAATATCAAATATTTTAACATGACAATACATTTTCATTCTAAGCATTTTATAGAGACAGGTATGCACCTCAATGAATATATGATACTTATGTGTCATGAAAATTGCTCTATTATTCCTGTCCTCACTCTAATGAAATATGTAGGGATGTCAGAGAGACAAACCTATCGTTTAAGAACAAATCTTGTTAGCCTAGGCTATCTTAAACAGGGAGACATACAAAATGAATATTACCTCACTGATAAACTTTACCCCCCATGTATACAAAAGAAGATATAATAGGAATGGAAATACAATATAAGAATGAGGTAGGGAATACATGGAAGGTAGTGGAGGGTGGTAAAAGATTTGATTATAGGTTTGAATTATCATCTGGTAGTATAGTGGATAATGAGGTTTGGACAATGAGATTTTTTAATGAGAAAGTTACAGATGGTACATGGAAAATAGTAGGAGAACGAAAACAAATTCTTAACAATTATTCAATATATTAACATATGAAAAAAGTATTATTTAAAGAACGGGTGAAAGGGAATATATATTTATATAAACCAGAAGGTCAAAAAGGGAAGGTATTTCAATATCCTGGAAGAAGTAGGGCTGTAGGAACATTACTATTAGGAAATACTTATTTAGACAGTGAGGATTTTATATGGAGATGGAACGGAGATTATTGTACAGATTTCTATGAAACTACCCCTGAACAAGTAGAGGCTTTTCTAAAAGCTGACCGAGGAAGATTTAAAATTATTGACGCTCCTCAACAAGAAACAACATATTCATTATTTTAATAACATACATTATGAAAATAGGAGATATGATAAATTGTGCTTTCCTTCCTAAGGCTGGTTCTTATCAAATAAGAGAATTTACAAAATGGAAAGAAGAAGAAATCACCACTGGAAGCACCTGTCATATTTAGTATAGAGGAAAATGGGCTAAAAACCTCTCACAACAAACAAATTACGAAATATTCTAATATATGGACATAAATAATTTCTGTGTACAAATAACACAAGAGAATAGAGAGGAGATAAAAAAATGGTGGATAGAACAGGGGTATGATGGTAGATATAAGGCTTATAGTGAAGGAGCTCATTATGGAAAAAGAGAAGGAGAAGAATATTGTGAGACAAATGATAAAAAAGTATCTGTTCCTGTAATAATATATGAGGAATTTCAACAATATGTCTTAGGAAATGTTGGGGAAACATACACCCTCTACTAAAAATGCCACCAGAGCATATACACTTCTTCTAGAATCAATTTTATATACAAAGTAAGGGAATTGCCTTGCTCAAGCTTTTTGAGGCTCCTTGAGGCTATTTTGGCCTCTTAATATAATAAAAATATTTAATATGAAAGAAATTAACATAATACGAATAATTGGCAGACACTCCCCTCTTTTAGCAGCTAATATAGAGCATAATAAAGAAAATGGTCCTCAAATTAAAGCAGCTATAAAAGAAATAGTGGAAGAAGTGTTAAAGCTGGCTGCTGAAAAGGCAGAACTTACAGAATTTGCTTCAGAGTTTTTACAAGAAGGAGCTTCTGACGCTATAGATTTTAAGTCTATTCTTAATGTAGCTAAATTAATAAAATATGAGTAAAGATATAAAAGTCAAGAAAATTACCTGTAAAGTTTGTGGTGTTAAATTCGACCCACAAAAATATCAACAACATCATAAAAAATGTAAGCCTAAACTATAACTAATGGAAAATATACAAGAAGATAGAGTAAGTGAAGAAGTAGCAAAAATACTTTTTAAAATGAATTTTCCATATAATATGGTTACTGCACCAAGTGGTTGTCCTACTCAAGCTTTAGTAATTAAATGGTTAAGAATAAAGCATAATATACATATTTTTGTAGATTGTACCCAAAAATGGTTTTGGACAATTGAGATATTAAAAGAATTTAAGTATATCAATCAAGAGGATTTAGAGCTTGATTCTGGATTTAATAATGGTAATGGTCATAATTTGCCAGAAGAAGCAATAGAACAAGCAATATTATACTCTTTAAAAGAATTAATAAAATGAAAAACAAGCAAAGTACTAAACCTATACCTCAAGATAAAAAGCCTTGTAAGTCTTGCACTACTCCTAATATTTGTAAAGCTATGGGGGCTTGGAATACTTGTCATTTACAAAATAATAAGTCATGAAAAAGAACAAAAAGAAAGAGGTTATTAATGGCTTGACTAAAATTGTAACAGGGCTTATAGAGGCAGAGAAATATTGTCAAACCAGAGATGCCAAATTAGACAAAGAATCAAATGGCCTCCCCTCTTGGAAGGATACAGGAATGCATTAAAAACTGAATATTATGAAAACATACAATGTAGGAGATACGGTGAGGCTTCCCTCTGTAAGACCAGAGAATTGGAAGCATAAGGGAGAAATGGACCATTATTTAGGAACTATTGTACAAATCACTTGTATACTTGGGAATCGGTTTTATTTTGAAGGTGATGGAGGATGGTCTTTCTATTTAACAGAATTAGAGGAGGGGGCATTAATAACATATGAAATTTATTAATTATGGAAATAATATTCTTAATATACGGAATTGGTATAGGGATGTGTCTATATGAGGGGTGGAGAGCATGTGGAGAGGAGCTGTTTGAAGAATGGCCTAACATTGTAGAATGGGACAAAAGGCTGTTATTAGCTGCTATTGTTATTTCCTATTCCATGTGTTTGTCATGGCTGGGAGTGGGGTATTTTTATTTAAAACATAAATTCTATAAACATGAAGAACATTCAATTTGAACATAATAAAATATATTTCTTTGACTATGCTCAGGGATATATAATGAGGTTTAGGGAATATACAAAGGGGGGAATTTCTGTTATCTCTTCTCTTTATGATAGAATTCTTAGTAAAGGAACAACAAATCAATGGGCTAATAATGATTTAATAGGCCCTAAGACAAGGGAGGCAACATATGAAGAAATACAAGAATTAGAAGAGGCAGAAAGAAAGGCTGGACTAAAAATAGAGCAGAAGGAGGCTTATTCTATATACTAATGAGATTTTTAATTTCCCTATTCCTTTTCATTATGGGCTTTATACACCCCATGTGGTTTGTATGCTCCATTCTATTATTTTTAACAATATTCCTACCACAATCAAAAAATATGTAATATGAATATAAGCGAACTCTCTCCTGAATTACAGGAGCTTTGTCATATAAGACAAAAAGAACAAGGAAACGATGGAACATTTGATGGAGATATAGGATGTGGCAAAAATGAGGGGAATTTTAATTGGGATGAAACACCAGAAGGAGATGGTTTTTGGAGTAGAGTACATGATGGAGAAGATATGACAGAAGATGCCCTTTATCCCAAATTCACATATCAAATATTTTAACATATGTACACTAAAGAGAATATAATAGGAATTGTAATAAATACAGAAAGTAATGAATATGAATTAGTCCCCACTAAATTAGAGGGACAAGATTTTTCATTACGACACACTAAAACTGGAAATGTCTATAGTGGAAGCTCCTATACAGCATATGGCTTTACAAGCTTTATAGAGAGGGGATATTGGGAAATAGTGTCTATGCCTGAAAAGAAAGAAGAATATACAATATATTAAAATACAACGTATTAAAATCCAATTGAATATGAAATATTAATAATTATTAATCATTTAAAAACAAAACA
>OFQX01000325.1_pt1 | contig 14976 bp, 12 predicted proteins | sample 1542951 | NCBI WGS metagenome assembly OFQX01 (sample SAMN07774215, study PRJEB24372) | wastewater metagenome | isolation source: WWTP Novara (Effluent) | place: Italy: Novara | collected 2015-12
ATCTAAGGCCCAGCTCTCCCGGTTGGTATGGGGTCTGAAATCATTTATTGCAAGACGAGATATTTTACCAATATCATTGGCATCAATAGCTGAATCTGTAGGATTAGCTACTGCCATCATACCTACACCTTTAGTAGTACCTGTAGAATGTGTAGCCGTATCATCTACAAATACAACATCATCTATAAGTTGTAATGATGTTAAAGCAGAAGCGCTATTAGTATCTAATACTGGAACCGCACTTTGATTAGAAGCTAATGTAACCGGCAAACTATTAGCCATTGTAGTTTGACCTAAAGCGGCAGGCATCCTTTCAAATGCCCATTTCACTAATCCTCTTATCTTACCACTAAGTGTTCCTGTAGTATCAGTTACTACAGCAGCATCAGCATTAGCACCTTGATTTACATTAGCACCATCAGCTACAGTAGAGGCGAAAGTAGTATTACCTATTGATCCTCCAGCTTGAAATGGCGATCCTAATGCCGTTATTAATGAAGTTATTCTTTGAGCAATTCTTTGAAGTCTTCCGTTTAATCCACTCGAAGCTGTATCCGTACCTGGCGCTGCTTCTGTTAAACTTCCAATTTTATTATCAAAATCAGATTCACTTAATCTAGTACCTAATGTAGTTTCAGTAGCCGCCCCTGTAGGTAAAGGCGATGAGGCCATACTTACTGGTTGTGTTACACCACTATTATCTACCTTTAGGGCCTTAGCATCCGTTACTGATACTTCTCTGCCTCCACTATCAACTATTTGATTTTTACTCATTATGATTTATTAATAAAGCATTATACGATGCAAAGTAGTTAATGTGTTTCCGATAGAATATAACCATCTAACTGATTCCGTCTCATCTAAATTTTTAACCCATATTTTCTGTCCTGGGACCGCCCCACCATCTGTATATAAATTAATACACAAAGGCTCTAACATATTTCCAACAATATCAAATCTAAAATATCGATGTGTTGCATCTTTTCGGATATATAAATATTGTTGTGATTGAAAAGACGAACTTCCAGAAGCAAATGTTTCAGCAGTTATATAAGTAACAGCAGTCCAAGCACCTGCACCTGCAGTTCCTCCAGCGATATCAAACCGATCTAACGTAGCCGCTGAGCCTCCACGTAAACTATAAATATATCGGCCATCTTGAATATCATTTTCGTTAGCCCATACACTATTGCCTGTTTCGCTTACCCAATCAAGGCACATTCCTACTGCAGCAGATCCGCCTCTAGCTGATGTAGGCGCTAATGTCGTCCATGTGTTTGCACTTATAGAATATCGTGTCAATGTAACAGCAGCAGCACCTGCAAAATATATAAAGTCTTCATTACCTTCTATACAATAAACAGAAGTACTATCTGGATTTACCGACCATGCCGCTACCGTTAAGCTAGTTGCATCACTATCCGTTATATTTCTAATTTGTCCTCTTCCAGTTCCAAACACAATACGAACCTGATAATTGATCCATTGGTCAACTGTCCAAGTTTTGGTAGTATTAACTAAAGTAGTACCAGTAGCCGATGTAGCCACCCCAGAAGCAAATCCAGGCTTACCTGCGCATACTTGATATACTGAAGTGTTATCAGGCGTTACGGCCCAGTTAGATATAGTTCTAATAGCAGTAGCCGTATTATCTAATATTTTAAGGAATTCTCCTTTTCCTGTGCCACTTATAATAAAGATATATTGATTTTTGTATGCATCAACAGTCCATGATTTAGTTGTATCTGTAACTGTATTAGTAGCTCCGCTTGTTGCTGTCCCATTTGCCAAAATACTGGATAATTTAGCCGTAGATACTAATTTGCCATCGGTACTATTAGTTGCTGGAAAGTTAGTTATAACTAAGTTTCCAGACCATGCTAAAGTGCCAAGGTCAAAGTATTTATACGATCCAGCAGCAGTAGTACCAGAACTCATACAGAAAAAACGACCAGAACCTACTCTAAAAGTATCTGTATTTACTACTGAAGCAGATACCGCACTATCTAAAGTTAAAGTAACTGTTCCTGCTCCAGCATTGTTACGTACATTAGTAATTATTCTTCTTAATCCTAAATTAGTCCCATTTAGGAATTCAATAGTTTTATTTAATACAAAGTTGTTAATGTTATGAGTAGCTGCTGCTACGGTAACTGTAGTAGTAGACCCCCCATTTGCAGTATAAGTCAAAGACCATGGAGTATAAGCCCCACTTGCTCCAGCTCCAAATGTACCTGCTAGTGCACCGGATGGTATTTGCATAAATCCATCTTGACTATGAGAATATAAATATTGCACAGTAGCAGAAGTCACATATAAGGATAAATCTTGATTACTACTACCAGCTTCTACCATGAACATACCAATACCAGTAGTTATAGGTACTGGATTCATCATCTGCCATTCTTTACGATGTAATAGTGGGACGTTATTATTAGTATAAGCCATATTAATTGATGTTATTGATATTAGAATGAATTGCTAACATATTTTGTGAGTTGGGGACCATATTAGTTGCAGCCCAGCCTCCTATATTCGTTTGATTTGCTAATGTTGTTACTGAAGTAACAGTAGATACCGTAGTTACTGTCGATACCGTGGTAACCGTGGTTACGGTAGATACGGTAGTTACTGTTCCAGACAATAATGTCACACGTAAATCAGCAGCAACACCACGAACACTAGACAAAAAGCTTAAAGTAGATACTAAATCTCTAAGGGTTTGAATCAACTCTATAAGTTCCTCTTGACTTAATAATCCTTTTTCATCAATAACTACTAATTCTCTATTATCAGTTACTTCAGCACTGGTTCCAGTGGTTTGATCTCGAATTACAACTGCGTCTACTGCGCTCATTTTATGTTAATCTTTGCCAATTAGCATTATCAGAAATAATACTAAATGATGTATTTTGAAATAATATCGTCTTATTTAATTCTGTATCAATAGTTTCAGCAGCTAGGCCTTCTATTGTCACAGTGTTTAATGTCGAGTCTATCTTCTTAAAGATAAATTCTGCTGTATTACCCACGGCTGTTGGCAAATTTATAACAACGGCCCCCGCAGAAGCATCAATAAGTAATAAATATCTATTTGAAGTCGGAGCAAGATTATAAGGTGTGCTACTTACTGAAATGATAGTAATTCCACCTCCTCCACCACCACCACCGGGCAGCAAACTCTCAACTCCTAATTCATCTAACTGATAAGCGTTCTTATCAGATTTTGCGTAAACTAAAACTATTCCTGCTCCAGGTGTTGCAGGCGTGGCTATAATAGGCAATGCTAGAGCTTGCTGCAAGAGTAGATGGTCCGCAGATGGCAGTTCTTTTAGCTTCCCTGCTACATTTACTATTGGTTTACTATTACTCACTATGTTTTAAACAAATACTTAAAATATTTTTTGTCAAATTTTACCGAAACATGATCATTTGTTATTACATACAATTCATTATCTTGATAAAAATAAGTATATTTAGCTCCTTTATAAAATAAAAACGTCTTTAGCTTCCATCTTTCCCAAAAGAAAAGGGGTTCGCCATTATTATTTGATCTACATGTACATAATAGTCCTATTGCCATATTAAGCTAATTCAAAGTACATTATGTGATTAAATACCATAGCTGTGGCAGACTCTGATTTACCCAGCATTTGAATAATAGATCCTGGTGCTGTTGGTATAGAAGCTGCAACTACAATTCCCCCAGGTGTTGTTCCTGATAGCCAGTATTCTACTCCAATTGTTAATCCAGTTAATTGGGTATTTTTGTTGGATATCCCATATACAGTAGCATTGGCTGGAGAAGTTACTGCTGCCAAAACAAACCCATCTGCTGCTTTAGCATTATTAGAGGCATCCGCTTTTCTGACTTTAATGCCTGTTGAATTCCATAAACTTACGAAATCACCTGCCAATAAGTTTTCTGATGCAGCTATTACTGATACCTCGGCTCCAACACCCACAGGCATAAAAGAGATATCAAGCTTACCAGTAGAATCTAAGGAAGGTATCAATCCTGCACTACCAGCGCCTGCTGAAGTAAGTAAAGCTTCTAGCTCTACTATCTTGCCTGCTAAGTTCCTAAGAAATTTTTGTTGTGCCATATTTTTATATTAGTATGTAATCTGAATAATTAACAATATTTATTTTATTTGTATCTACTCCTACTCCAAGTTGTTTGCAAAATCCAACAATTGGAGCCGTAGATGCAAGAACTCCTGTTGATGAAATATAATAAGGAACCCCCGGAGCCCATCCAGATCCTAATAATGTAGTAACTCCACATGTGATCACATTAATTGGATCATTCGCTATTGCTGCCTGAGTAGTTACGCCAATATATTTATCCCAATGGTATGAATTAGTAATGTCCATCTTGTACACCTTGGTATCGGTATCCATAATTACTGCAACACCTCCGGAAAGGATTTCCCCTGCTGTATAAGTACTGACAACTCCTTCTGCTGTTGATCCAGATGATCCAGAACCATTTACAGTTACTTTATTTCCAGCTCTAGTTGCTGTTAATATTCCTGTAAAATCTAATTCATCAACGGTCCCGATTAAACCCAAAGGAACTCCTGCATTTTCAAATTGAATTGCATTATTTTTAGTGTCCCATTGAGCAGCATTCTTAAGGGTAAAAGCAGTGACGAATTGATCGTTATTAATTCCTGCGTCAACTATAATTTGAAGGGCCTGATGGCTAAATTCTCCAAAAAATTCCCAAGTTACTCCATCGCTTATATAATATCCTTTTGGGTAATAAGTACCACCTAAAGATCCATATAACCACCATGTGCCTTGTGAATTACGAACACCAGCAACTAAGTCTGTTGCTTGTGGTTGAGGAAGGGCTGTGTTTAACGCATTATAATTATCATAAAATGTAATTAAGCCCAATCCAGAAGGCAACTGATCAAGTGGAACCTTTCCATCTACTAGATCTGCCTTAGATTTTAATTCGCAGCAAAATTCTTTACTGGTAAGCAACGCACGTGCAAACCTAGAATCCTCTCCGCGTCTTAATAATCTGTATAACAGGTTCATTATATCTGCACTTTAGCAGTGCTATCGTTATTGTCATTATTTAATATATCTCCATTCGGCAACATTAATCTATTAAGGCTCATTAATGCGGCATAAGTTTTTTGAAATACCAATGATTCAAGCTCTAAAGGTATTAAAAAATCCTGATCCAAAACATTACATATTATAATTTTTTCACATGTAGGAAAATTTATAACATCCAATGGATCTTTAAACAGCCCTGTAAGTGCAACAGAATGTAATTCTGCTGTTTGAGTAAGTTTTGCATTGCAATAAATATACAAATGAAAACGTCCTTTGACGTTTCTAAATGTATAATACGGATTCTCCCTAGTGCCTTGATACCTTCCGTTTAAAACATGTATAAATCTATACCATTCAACGTACTCAAACTTGATCATTCCATCAAGCGTAATTACTGTATCTGGCTTTGTATTTAATAAGTCTGGGATTGGATGTTTTGACTTTAACCAACTGCATCCTTTTTCAGGAGCGCATGGACAATCTGCCACAACATCTACTTCAATCATTTCGATGCAAGGAATCGTTTGTTGAAGAGCTAAGTCAACATCCTTTCTCTTTTTTGTTTCCTCATACAGAACAGCATTTCTGAAAATACTTAAATAATAATAAATTAGTTTTTTTGGAAACCTTATACTCTGCGTAGGTCTTCCAGTTAGATCACCTAGGTAGTGAACAAATGCATCGATTGTCGCCCTTACCGTGTGCCTCATTATACAACACCGCTTATAGGTTGAGTTTGACTACTTGTTGTTCCTGCCAAGCCTCCTCCTGATGGATTGGAAACATTGCCTACTTTATTCTGAACTCCTGCTAGGTCAGATTTTATTTCATTGCTGTCACTCAGTAAATTATTTACTTGTTTTGATAAATCATCAATAGCTGTTTGAGGAGTAACAATTTTTGTTGTTACAGTTCCTTTTGTATCAGCCAATGATAAATTTACTGTCTTAGCGTCGTTTACTTCTTTTTCTAAACTGCTTATCTTATAGGTATTCCCATTTACAGCATTGACAATATCCCCCTGTTTTGTATTTTTTAACACATCATGATATTGTTCAAGTCTATCCTGGGTAGCTTCCATGTCACCAAGCCAATCAATTAATGTTCCAGAAAAAGGAGCATTGTATGATCTATCTTTCACATCATAAATTCCTTCGAAAGCACCAGCTTCAGAAGGATTGTGTAAAACGATTTTTTTGTCTAAATCGACAGTTCCTGTTGATGTTTGAGTTCTAACATTTACATCTATATCAATTGGATACATTTCGTTTTTTAAGATAACAGAAGTTATCATTTCCGAAGTATCCATGAAAACATTCTTCCCAGATGTTGATTTCCCACTAACGACAATCCTTGTTGAAAGAATATTTTTGCTTGGTAGCTTCTCTCTTATATTTATATCCAATCTTGCTCCAGTACTATTGCTAGACACTGCATAATCAAACTTAGATCCTAAAAATTTAGAAGCTTCAACGCTTAATTTATTATTGTTAAAAGGAATTCCATTATGTGAGATGTCATTTGTAGATAAAGTATTTACCTTTCCTAGTAATGAATTTATCGCCTCATCCCTTGTAGCTAAATCGTCTCCGAGTTTGCCTACGTCAAATTTAGCGTTTTTTAAAGCTAAAAAGCCATCGATTATTTTCTGGATAACTAAGTTTAGATTCATATTTTTTTCAATACCAAGCTCCGGAACCGTAGCTCCGGTCCAATAAACTCCTTTATCAGGTGTTGAATTTAATATGTTAAAATCTTCTGGCATTATGGTTTTTGAAGTGTTATGGTAACAACGCATGAAGAAGGTGCGGCAGGCATAATAGAAGTATCTAATTGCAAATAATCACCTGTTGCTACCGTGCTTGCCACAAAATCAGCGCATGCGCCTGAACTCGCTGGCGTGGGAACGTTTGGACCAAATGCTACTCCGTTTTTCAATAACAAAGGCGAAGCCCCAATAGGAGATAAACTGCTATTGTAAGCACAAATCCTAACTGCTTTATATCCATTATGGATGGTATGAATAACAGCGCCCCCAATAGAAACTGCTGTGCCCTGTGCGCTATAAGATAATTGATATGTTACATATCTATTTTCAAGAGTCAATAAAGTCCAAGTAGCTCCATTCCATCTCCAATAGACAAAGTAATCATCGAAAATTTCTGTCAATGTAGCATCTTCCCCTGGATTAGCAGGAAGATTAGCAGGAACGGTATGAGAGCCAGGTTTATTTGTTCCTTCCTCGTCATTTATAAAAGCATTTTTCTTAACCTTGATGTCTGCGCCATGTAGGAAAGACGTTGGATTAAGAAGCTTGTATTCTTGTTTTCCAAGAGCATTGCTCAAAGGTACTTTGTACTGCGCATCTGCTTTTTCTAAGTCAGCTATATTCGGACCTCTCATTATTTAATTTTTAATTATAACCAATAAATTACTTCAACCTCATTCAATCCGGTTCCTCCGCTTGAATTTGCAAACGGGACTACTACTGTAATAACATTTGCTACAATAGACCAATCTGTTGTAACTTTAGCTACTACAGAATTTATTTTTACCTGAACTAATGTACCAGTTCTTGGCGCAATAGCTAAAGTAATCGTATTTGTAGCATTAGCCGGAGTGAAATATTCTGCAACTTGCTTTGCGATAGCTCCTGACCCATCAAGTGAAAGAATATTACCTGATCCAGTGCTTACATTAAAAGATATGTCAATCTTTTTATTTGGCACATCTTCAACGACAGATATACCAGTATTCCCAGCATCAATGCCTTTAAATTCTAAATTTGTTCCTGTTTTTTGTTTGAATACCCCGACGCCACCAACGTTTACATTGGAAGCTGTATTTGTTTCTCCTGATGCATTTACATTAATCGTTATCTCATCCCCAACCCTTACTGCTGTTGCGTCACCAGTAACATTTATATCGGTTACAGTTCCTGGCGTGCCAAGATTTACTCCACCGTTTTTAAATTGAATATTTTTATTCTTTTCAGTGTCAAGTTCATTGACAGCAGTTTGCAATGTTAATGCTGCTATATTTCCTGCAGGCGTATTAACAACTGAACTAGCTGGAATATCCAATGCTTCCCATTCAGAAGTTACGTTATTCCAGTGCATGAATTGAGTACTTGCACTTCCTACAGGAGGAGTAACTGTGAAATTCCTTCCTGCAGATGCCACTACAGTAAAACCTCTGGCCCCTTTCAATGTAAAAGTTTGTCCATTGGCTATTGTCTGGCTAAGACCACTATCTGCGGCCCCGGTAATTGGAAAAGCTCCTACTCCTGGAACGGCAACATAAACAAGTCCATCCCATATATAGAAAAAGCCCGTGTCTTTAGCATAGTATATAACATCTCCGTCTCCTGTTGGTGGAAAACTGGAAAGCAATGCATGAACTTCATATTCGCTTAATGCAGGTGAATCCGCCCAAACTGGCATCAAATCCCCACCTACATTCACAATAGTCAATACACGGCCTTCTACATCCGGAGGCAAGTAAAAAGGAACTCTAAGAACATCAGTAATTAAAAGACTTCCAGCTACCGCGCTTTTTTCAATATCTCTTATGTTAGGTCCCTTCATTAAATTACTTTATAAAATTGAACTGAAACACTTTCCCCATATGCGCCACCCCCTGAAGCTCCGAAGGCATTTACAAAAGTAATAACGGCCCCTGCGATACTCCAATCAGCTAATGGAAGCAAGCCTCCATTTCTAAAAACAAATACTTGATATCCTGTAATTGGAGCAATGGATAAAGTAACAGTATTTGCAGCAACAAGAGGATTAAAATCCTCTTGAACCAATCTTGGAATTTTATTCAAATTGACTAAGATGGCTGATCCACTCACTAGAGCCGGACCACTTGTTTGCAATGGCCCACTTCCGTCATCACACCATAGAGAATATTGAAAACTCCACGGAAGAGTTAAGTCTAATACTGAAATATTGTACGCACCTGTTGATGCGTCCATATTATTTATTACACAATTTACTTCGCTTAAAGCCTGAGGTATCCACGAGCTAATCCCACTTGTGCATGGTGTATCATTGGTAGATACATTTCCACATATACAAGCAAATGGATCAGCGACTGCTCCTGCAGAAGGAGGACAAATATCGCAAGAAGTCAGAGTAACTGATTCAGTAAATTGATTATTTGTAATATTGGTATCCATTCCAAATACCTGTGCTCCAAATACCCATGGACTTCCAACGATAGTAGAATTTTTAACCGGGATAGCAATCGAAGCTACCTGATTTGCAATCATTCCGCCTATCGTCCAAGTATTCCCAGCAAAGGTTCCTGTCGAAGGAACCACCCCAGGCTGTATAGCCCATCCGACTGGAAGGGTAACTACTACCGATACGCCAGCATTATTAGTCGGTCCATTTGGAACGCTGAACGTCCAAATTACTGTTTGATTTAATGCATTTATTGTATTTGGTGATAACATCTGTTTTTTTTTAAGGTAGAATAGAAATTTCGTTATTTCCTCCTGGATCTACTGCGATCTCAGGAACTATTGGAATACATAATCCCGTACATTCATCACATACTTGACCAGGTACGCATACTACATCATGACATAAAGTTTTAACTAATACAGTTAATGAACCAGTTACCGTTATTTGGAAATCAGGACATATCATTTTGTAATAAATAATATACGTAGTCCCTGAAACAGCAGCAGGTAAAACCTTAAATGATAAAACTCCATTTAATTCTGTCAATTCAAAAATCAAATGAGAATAAGTCAGTTCGTAGGTTATTCCTGTTCCACAATCTGTATAACTACTAATCGTTTTAAGATCAAAGTTATTTATAACATCAGGACATCCGGCAGAAGTTATCGTTGCATCTGTGTTGCCATTTTCTCCTGTTATGCAGTTTGATGTACAAGGATTGCAATTTTTACATGTTGGGTCACAAGGGTTTTTAAAACACACTTTAACATCTCCTTCTCCTCTTAATATAGAATTTGGACAATCAACTTCATATCTTATTAAAAAGTCCTTTCCTGCTTTGTAAAAATTAGTAGTATCAAAAGTTAAGATTCCATTTTGATCTAGTGTGACATTCGTAAATGCAATCGTGTCAAAATATTTTATACTCCATACTGGAACACCTGTGCAAGCAGTTAATGTATTATTAGCTGCAAGATCTATCTGTACTGTAGTTCCGCAAGGTAATGGGCCGTCTGCACATCCTACAAGGATGTCATTAACCAATAGACATCCAGTACAAGGAGCTACAGGTGGTACAACAGTTACGTTACAATGGCAAATTCCCATTTCTTAGCAATTTAAAAGGTACGTTAAAGTTTTTGTTTCGGCAATATCATCTACACACTTGAATACAATTGTATGCGAAGTATTATGTACGTAATAATCATATCTAGTTCCACCAGGAAGTATCATTCCTTTATCAACGCCATCTATTGTGCAAAATACAGCAGCCGCATTTGTGTTCGTAGTAACCAATCTATCGTTTCCAACACTAGCTCCTACATTATCACATGAAGCAATAGGATCTGCAGTTAAAGCACATGTTGATGATCCAGTACACACAGAGTAACACATTGTAAGCAAGCAACCATCCCCATTTCCATCAAAATAATTTATATATAATTTCTTGCCTAGATTAGGATGAGCTAATGCTCCGTAACTTACGGTTTGTCCAGGATTTATAGTTATTTGAGCTCCTTCTACAAACTCTTGACCTGTACAGTTTGTAAATTCTGTTGATTTGAATATTGCAGTTACAGCGAATATAGCATTATTTGTAATAGAAGGAGTGCATCCACCACTTATAACAATATCAGATATTGTTATAGGACAACCTGCTCCACCTGTTCCGGTTCCACCGCAATTTGTAGAGGTGTAATTTACTGTTACAGAACAAGTGATATTTCCGATCAATCCATCTTTATAAGTCTTAGTTGCATAGTCTAAGTTCTCAACTTGAATGGAATAAGTAGTACTTGAAGATAAATTACATCCGATTGAATACGTTACATTACCTCCTGCGTGAACAATATTTTGTGGAAGACAAACTGAAGACAATCCGCTAAATACAGTAACTCTATAATTTCCTGCAACTCCATTGATTGCAACTTTAACCTTCGCATAGCTTCCAGAACAAATATCATCTATTGCTTGGATTGAGTGAGTACAGCAATTAACTGCAACAGTTCCATGTGTTTCAGATCCATCAGGACTCTTTATCGTAAGAGTTCGTGAATCATTTATACCATCACTGAAAAACAAGTTTGTATCTCCTGTTAAGAAAGGCCCATATCCAGCAGGTGGATATCCTGCACTATGTACATTAAATGATGACACACCTGTTACAGACAAACCAGTTCCACAACTATAAGCTATTGTTGCTACAGCGCAAGCCGTAATATTTAATGATTTAGTTACAGTATTCCCGTTGGATGTTATTTCTATAGACCCAACACCGTCTGCAGGTGCAATTGTGAAGTTTGTGCAAACTTCTTGCCCAGCTATTCCAGATATAGCGCCTGAATAAACCGTAATGTTATTCATGTCTTTAACTACTACACTGTATAACTTAGTAACTGTTGGGGTAAAGCAGAATTTTTTAATTCCTGAAACGCATTTCATCATAGCAGTATAATCAAATGCATTTATTTCACAACTTGGAGAATATTTATTTTTAGTAGTTACGCTATTGCTTACATCTTTTACACGAATATAATACATAGTATCCGGAAGAGCATTAAAGCTAAATGGATCTGTAATTCCTGATCCTAATATAGAACTAAAAGCAGGATCTAAACTGTATTCTACAAGGTAAGGACCTCCTACTCCGCTAGTGTAATTACTTACAGTAATAACGCTTTGTAGTCCTACGCAATTAGCAACTACATCGAAGTCAGGTACTCCACACTCTACAGGGAAGTTTATACTTGGTTCACATCCGGCTCCGCAGTCAACGATTAAAGTATATGTAGCATGATTAAGCGCGAATGGAATCAATATACTATTGTTATAAACCCCAGAATGAATAACAGTTGCGCCTAGTTTTAATGTAAAGTTCCCAGGAACTCCACAGCCAGATAATGTTGATGTTAAAAATCTAGTTAAACAGTTGTATTGTAGTCCATTGATAGATGCTTCGCAGCAATCGCTTATCGCAATTGTATCGGTCTTCTCGCATCCATAACAATTTACTACTTTGATGGTATATGTGCCATTTCCTGCAGTAACCGGAATAGTAGTAGAATAAACACCTAATGCATCTGTAATAGCCGTTATGGCTAGTACATTATTTAAGTATATTTTTACTTCACATCCGGATATTTTGTTTGCCGGAGTTGTGTGCTCACTCATAACCCCAGAAACGGTAATACCTCCTGCGCAATCGCCACCTACAACTAATGTCATATCAGCATCAGAGCATATAAAGCAGTCGCTTCCTAATGTTGGCAGTGTGATAATTATTGGATCATTACATTCGTCACATGGATAAACTAATTTTACCTCTCTTATTGGAAGTGTTTTAGTTATAGTAGTATCACCAGGGAATATCTTATGGTTAACATCTACATTAATATCGCTTTCAAATACTCCATCTATGTAAAGCTTCCATGGCAAAGAACTTGTCTTAAATAAGCCACAAATAGTTTCTTCTTTTATCTTTATAGATAAACCACAGGCATCTAATTGTGACACTCGTAATGTCTGAGGTATGTAAGGCATGTATTTTGTAGCCACTCCATTTATGCAAGAGTAATAAGCATCATGAACACATCCACAATCAGAGCTTAATTTAAAGTATTTACACAATTCAAGACCATCAACTTCTTTTAAAAGGTCTTCAAATTTAGTACCTACTTTTTTGCTATATCTTCTTACTATCTGCGTATAGCTTATTCCGTCTATTGATTTATACCATGTAAATACAGGCGTTTTGCATCTATTTACTTTATCTAAGAATGTATTATAATTTCCTGCTTCAGCAGTCTCTTTTCTATAGATAAGCATTTTGCCTAATCTATAAGTACATTCGTTTACTGTATTTACAAGTAAGCCTATTGTTTCGGCATACATTGTAGTTTGAGTTATTTTATAATTCTTGCTAGCGATATTTACAATTGCTCCATTCGGTTTTACAAGGGCCGTTACACTAGAAACATCTGTATTGGTAAAGTTTGTAATTGCTGATCCGTTGGTATTCAAAACAGCTCCACCAGGTAACACAACATTGGCTCCATTTACTTCTCTTAAAACTTGTTCCCAAGTATATCTCACTTGGCCTGTAATACTTGCATCCCCGATAATACCAGTTGCGCTTAACGCTGGCGAACTAACTAACGGGCCAGTTTTTAACGCAGACTGAACAGTTCTATCAGTAGCATTTGTTGTTAGATTCATGTGCAAATACACATCAATACATTCGCAACATTCTTTTGTAGTTAAGCTACCTTTTACTGTGCAATCGCCATTATCTTTGATTTCTAAAATATCTGTACATTCCGTTGGCCCGTGACCTCCTTTTTTACATTTTCCATCTTCCCCACAGTTACAGTCTGGACCACAATCAACATCGTTACTGCAATTAACTTCAAAACACGGAGACTTTCCGCACTTATTATCCTCCATGCAGTCGCATCCTTCTGGACAGTCACTGTTTTTTAAACAATCTACTTTCCTGCAGTCAATGCATTGTCTTTCCTTGGTGCATCCGCAGTTTAATCCCGGACATGGATTATTTTCATCGCATGGACCAGCGCATGGAGATGGTTCGCAATTATCAGGAGTTGTGCAATTACAATTCGGTGTTTTCTTACACTGATCACAGTCTAAGTTTTTACAAGGCACGCAATCTCCGTTTTCGTCACATCCACATCCCGGAGGACATGGCGTATTTGGATCGCACTTTCCACCACATGGGTTAGGCGCACAATTTATATCGTCTTTACATGTGCATCCTTCTGGACATTTGCCATTATCGCACTTTTTATTACAGTCTTGGCAAAAGCATTGTGTACCATCAAGATTGATACATTTATGACCCGGAGGACAAGATGGATTGCTACAATCGCATAATTTTACGCAACATTCACCAGGTATCTTACTTGGAGTATATCCAGGGGGACATACATAGTCTCCACAATTCCCATCTGCTAAACATTTGCCGCAATCTCCGCAGTCGATATCTCTTGTGCATATTGGCCTTGGTTCGCAGTCTCCCGTCACCATGTTTCGCCTAAAACCATCGATGCATTCACACCCATTCGGGCCGCACTTCTCGTTTGGTTTATTACAGTCTGAATCCTTGACACATTGTACACATAGACAAGTATCAGGATTTAACACCCCTTCTGGACAAGTTTTATTTTTTATTACGCCCCCATCACATATTTGGCATGGAGATAATGCTGTAGATTCATTACATTCTACGCACTCCCCTTTTTGATTTTGATATGGCTTGGTTGGAGGACATTTACATTTGCCATTTTCACATACTTTGCCTCCTGTACATGGTGTGAATTCATCGCATTCAACACATCTATCTCCTGAACAAAACTCTCCAGGAAGACATTTGGTTATACAATAACCATCTTCACCACAAGTGCTACAATCTGGACAATCGCTGTCAACAGTACATGGGCAAATACGAAATCTTTGTTTTTTACAAGTAGAACAAGACGCGCTACAGTCAATTTTTACATCAACGCAACCGTCTGGACAATCATCAGGAACCTCAATCTTAATTGTTGTATTGCCAGCAGCATCCGTTGTTGGTAAACATACAATATTAGGACAATTTGGTTTCTCAAATTCTATAATAGGATTAATACAAGGAACACCATCACTGTCTGTAATTTTTCCAAGTTTTGCGATATACGTTTTAGACATCCTA
>OFQX01000326.1_pt1 | contig 14948 bp, 23 predicted proteins | sample 1542951 | NCBI WGS metagenome assembly OFQX01 (sample SAMN07774215, study PRJEB24372) | wastewater metagenome | isolation source: WWTP Novara (Effluent) | place: Italy: Novara | collected 2015-12
TGCCATCACGGAGGCAGTGGGGTGCAATCCAGCAGCAAGGCCAGACCGTTTTTCCGGGAAGTCCTTTGTCCACGTACTGCGTGCATCGTTGGACAAGGTAACGCGGTTCACGCTGTACCCGTTGCCCGTAGGGAGCATCCAGATATACGTGCCGTCATTGCAAGAGACAGCATTAACACCAGCCTCACTGCCAACATTGGACGCAACAGCGAGTGCCGACCAAGTATTCGTATAGCAGTCCAGCGCGTTGGAGGCGTTTGAACTGGCACCAACAGACGAGTAGCCGGGTGTCGTGATGCCAATCACCCGGTTCGTGGCCGCGTCAAAATGCTGGCTTTGGTAAATGTGATGACTCGTTGGTGTGCTTCCGCTTCGAGCCGAGCCGGTTGGCCCCGGTACGATGTGGTCAATCAGGGTGTGCCACTTCGGAGCCTCGCTGTAGTTGTCCAGCGGTCCGTAAGCGATAACACCCGTGCCATACCAATCACCATGCCCACCCGCACCCACGAACATGATGAAGGTGCCCCAATGGAACCGACTGTCGTAGTAACATCCTACCGTATTAACTACAAAGCTATTCCATTTCGTGTAAATGGCAGACTGATCGCCGCCACCAACGTCAGAGCCTAGTGTGCTTTGCGTCCACCACGCTGGTGAGTTTTGAAACGTGCTGTCAGGCAGCGGGCTCCACTCTGCCGAGGTCAACGCGGTGTAGTATGCAGGCACTGGCCTTGTCAGGCGCTTCTCAACCTTGATGCGAACCACATCCGCAGCGGGCGCCAGCACGAGGTTATGCGTGTAATCACCGATTGGCGGGGCGAACCAGTTGCTTGTCGCTTGTGCGGTGCCGCCACTGTCCAACAGTAAAACCCGTTGCCATGCCTCAGTTGACACACACTTGCTGCTGATCTGCACCAGCGCATCACCGTTGTCTGTCGTGCCATTCAATCCAAGAACAAGCGGGCTGGAGCCTGAGTCGTCGGTAATGTCGGGCGAAGTTAGGTAGTCCGCCGTGTTGACCGTGGCTTCGTCCACTTCGGTGTAGAAACTGCCACCCGTTGAAGTCCATCCGGTTGTCGTCACATCAGAGCTTGGCGAAGCCGAATCAGGAACCTGAATATACGTGATGTTGATGCGCGGGCCTAGCGTCGTGCTGCCTGACGGTTGGTACAAATTGGCGGAGAAGTTCGCGCCGCCGTTTCCTGCGTTGTAGGGCTTACGCATGCCGACAATGACAATCTCACTCACCACACCGTTCAGGAAGTCCTGCACCAGTTGACGGAACCATTCAGCGGTGATGTTCTTGGAGGTCGCCGCGGCCCAGCCGGAAACGGTCATGCCGTTGGCAATGTCGATGTCTGTGGCGTTCAGTGCGCCAGCCGTGCCCCAGCTATTCGACCCATCGTAGGTGTTCCATGTCGCTGTAGAAGGATCAGCAGCACGCAAGCACTTGTAAAAGATGAACGGTTGTGCACCACTGGCGGAATAGATGTGCCACTCCAAGTCAGCAGCCACAACATACACCGGGTTTCCAATCGACGGGGCATCATTCCAGCGTAGCAGCGCATGACTGTAATCGCCATCGGTCCACGAAGTCATGCTTAAAGTTGAGGCCCCCGTGCCTTGATTGGTTGTCGGTTGGGCTGAATACAGCTCCACCACGGACAAGCCGCCCGTGTAGTCGTCGCCCGTGTTCTCACCCAACTTCATCGTGCCGTCAAAAACAGGGGCAGAATAGACCGGCAATGCAATGACCACACCAGACCAGCCCGCACCAGATGCGCCAGACGCTCGGGTTGCTGTGGCAGCTAACGAGCCCGTTGCCCCGGCAGAAACATTGTCTTGTATCTGCGTTGTTGCTGTGATCCAGTTACCGTTACTGTCGTCTTGCGCCTCAGTGAAACCGGATGGGCTACTAAAACCCCATGTGTCCGTATTACCGGCCTGGTCAAGCTGGGCAAACCACACAAGATCATCACTCGTGATCGCCGTAAGGCCAGTCAGCGATACGGTTATTGGCGTAGAGTTATTGCTTGTGTCTACTGTTGGCGTAGATACCGTCGCTGGAGCGGTGTTGCTTCTGCCGGAAAATGCAACGATTTGGACAATGGCCCGCTTCGTGCCACTTGAGGTAAAGTTGACCGCATCTGACCCGGTTGCGTTCTTTTTCTCAAAAACCCTCACGCTTTGGCCGTCAGGCCCCGAATTGTCCAGCGTGGCAAGTGCTGATGTGCTCCACCCGGTTGCGGCGTTGATGGTGTGCCCAGCAACGTCCTGCGTGACGAGTGCCAGCAATCTATCGCCAGCCGCTGTGCCAGATGGCAGAGAGCCGGTCAGTGTTGCGCCCGATCCTTCGGTTATCCGCGTCGAGGTTGACGAACGATAGGCCATATCAACCCTTTGCGCAGACAGCCACGCGGTCAGGGCGTAGCGGGTCGATGGCCATGTACGTATTAGCCGCGCTGCTCTGGAAGCTGCGCACCGCTGGATAACAGGGCTTGCCGACTGCGATGCGCTCCGTGGTTGAGGTCAGCCCATTCGTTGCGCTGATCTTTTGCACGGGTCGCGTGCCACCGGCCAAAGGTTTTACAGTCCAGATAGCCTGTGCAGGTAACAATGCGTCCCATGCCACGTATTTAGCAAAAAGAATGTTGTTCTGCTCACGACAAACCCGGCCCACCCAATCGGTACGCTTGAAGGCGTCCGCGTCACAGGTATAAGTGACCTGCTCGTTATAAGCCACTTCCTGAATGCGCCGCTTGTCGGCTTCCGGGGCTAGATACATGCTGATCTGATACACCGCCCATTTAACGGTAAAGCAATCATTACCTTCGGAGCATGACAGCATGTACCATTTTCTCGCCCCTGCTGAGTCCTCAACCTTCCAGTAACCGTGTCGGCTTTTCCAGTCTGGTTCGTTCACTTCTTCGTAATGCCACGAGTTCGGAACGTGGCTGTATCCCGGCAGGCAAGGCCCACCAGGCAGGCACGGGGGCGCTGCGAAGGCGGGAAAGCACAGCAGGAACAGCAGCCAGCGCATTAAGTCACCGTAAAGACGCCGTTTGCAGCAGACAGATCAGCGGTGAAGGTGTCGGCATTCGTTCCGTTCATCACCACGGAAGAGCCGTAATCCCACCAGCCAGCGAGCGTGTCAATGGTCTGATTCCACAGAATAACGTAGCGGAACGTGAATCCGCCACCCGAGGCCGTCCATGCAGCAGGGTCAGCCAACACCAGCTTATAGACGCCTGATGTCTGCGTGCTGGTTGTCACGGCACAGGTATTGCCGTTCACCGTGTAGCCGCCCGATGTGGTTAGCTCCGCTGCACTGGCCTGATTGGTATCAGTCACAGCGGGGACAGTGTTGGACAGGATAACCCGCCAAGTGTCCGTGCCACAATTGGCGTTTTCTGTCATCGCTTCGGCGAAGCTGTTGTACTTGTTAAACGTTGCCATGATTTACTCCTAGATTTCCTCGATTTGCCCAGTAGGGCCTCGTTTTACCGGGTTAAAAACTCCGTCAATCTCTACCCCTGTAATCTTGCCGTTCTCCCGAATCACCTTCTTGACAGGCTTTCTGGATACTTGTTCGATGATTGCTGAGGTAGATTTATCAACGTGCTGGAGTTGCTGCTGTAGCGCCTCTCCAAGTGAGGTCGCTAGATCGCTAACCATTCCATGCACGTTGTTGATGATGTCGTCACGCAATCCACCCGCTTTCTCAGTGGCCGCGCCGTCAATGGTGTTCTGATTGCTCTCACGGGCAAGCGTCATGCTTTGCTCATTGTTCATGCCAGCAATCGTGAGCTTGGTCTGTGAGTCAAGATCGGCTTTGTACTTGTCCACTTCCGCCTTGAGCATCGCCATCTTTTGCTCACTCTCAATGCGTAACTGCTCCATTTGAGCGTCCATGACAGCCTTGTTACGCTCCCTCTCAGCGTCGCGGGCGTCGTTACTGGCTTGTAGCTCAAGCTGCATTTGTGTCTCTTTGAGCTTGGCTTGCGTCCTGATCTGCTCAATGCTGGCCGTCATCTGTTGTTCAGCCTGGAATTTGTGTACCTCGTTCTGCTGCTTCATCTGCTCGATCATCAGCTTGGGGTCTTGTGGTGGCTGTGGAGGTGGCGACTTGGCCGGATCATTCCAGAACTCGTTCGCGTCCTTGTAACCTGCGGCCCGTGCCATGCGGGTGACGGTGTTGTACAGGTTCTTCGGTGTTGCCAGCCCCATAGGAGCCATTTCCATCTGCATCATGCGAAGCTGAGACAGGAAGGCGATTTGCTGCGGACGGTCACCAGAGCCGAGCGCAACGCTGATTACCATGTCATTACGCTTTGTCCATGTGCGCGGGTCTACCGGCACCCACTCGCCACGAAGCTGGATGATTTCCTGTTGACGGCTGTTTTTCAGGGTCAGTTCATGGACAAGCTGAAATAGCTGCTTTACCCCTGTTTCGGCAAAGATACGGGCGATAAACTTGATGCGCTGCTGACTTGCAGAGATCATGCTGTTATTCGCAGCCACGCCAGCATTGTTGTTCAGCGAGTTAGCGTCAATCCCCTGGCTGCGCTCATTAACCCCGGTGCGCTTTTGTGCAAGGTTATCGACGTACTCCATCATTGGAATAGCGATAGAACCATTGGTAGGATGCGTCAACGGCATGATAGACGCCGCAGCCGGGCCATTCACCCGAACCACGCCACCGGGGCGACTGTCCAGCATATCGTCAAGATTGACAGTGTTCTCGTCGATACCGTAGCGCCCGTTATTGGCGAGATACTGGTTATCCAGCGCACCACGCAATAGCGCGGTCTGGATTCTCTGCAAGTCCATCACCGCGTCGGACAGTGACAGGCCGTTATGCTGGTGCGGGAGTGGAATCGGGCACAGCGCCACAATGGGGACTGAATCGCAGTCTTCGTTATACAGTACCGTAGTGCCGATAACGATTACGTGTCTCAGCTCTGCCCGTCCATCGCCGTCATAGTCGCAGCGAATCCAGCATTCACGGACACGAACGCGCCTCATGGACGGGTCTGACTCTTGGCCTTCGTTGTCACGCCAAGGGTTTTCCTTGTCCCGGCGCTGCTCTTCCCAATCGTTCACGCCGCCGTCGCTGATGTCGTCGTCGATCTTCAACCCCTCAGCCCGTACCTCGCTGATGGTCTTCATTTCGGAGTGTTCAACGAATGAAGTACGCGGGTCTTGCAGGCTCAACGCTCTTGCGTGTTGGTCTACCTTGATATTCTCGGGTGGGATATTGTCGATCTTGACCGTGTTACGGGGCTTTTTGCGCTCAATCTCTACCGTGTGGATTGGCCCCATACCGCCAAGAATCACTTCATGCTCTGTGATCTCGATGTCCTGCGACATGGACAACAGGGCGAACTCGTCATCTGTTAGATTGCTGTACTTCTCACAGGTGATGTCTTCGGCATCATCCCAATACGCCTTAACGTAGCCGTTCTTTTGAATCAGTGCGTCGTGTGTCCAGCTATACCAAATCTCAAACCAGTTGTTGCGCTGGGTGATGATATGGTTGATGTAGTCAGTTTCCTGCTCTGCGGCCTTTACGTCTTCGGGGGAGCGTGGCGAGAATGCGACGACTTCCTCCCCGCTGGTGAAAATGTCGGCTAATTGAGGTTTCAGCCATTCCACCGTGTCCCATACCTGACGGGCGATGACTTGGGAGCGTCCGGGGACTTCGTTGCCTAGTGGCTCGCCTAGATAGTAGTCTAGGGCTTCTTCGCGGTCATCTTGCAGACCCGTATAGCTGACAGCCTGGCTTTCATACTGTTCGATTGCCGTTATCAGTTGGCTGTCTTCCATCTTCATGGCGGTCTTTCGGGTTTAGTTTCAAAACCGGGCGGGCTTTCTCAAGCGACGCAATACGCTGCACAAGGTCAGCGACTAGATTTTCTAATTCTAGCAGTCTTTTGGCATATTCTGCCTCACGCATTTTAGCGGCAATTGTCATATTACTCCGTTATTTCGGTATTGAATGGGCTTATTCTTTTGGCCGTTCTTGACCAATCCGGGGAATAACTCAGCCAAAGCCCATATTAAAGCATCAGCCCGGTTAGGGCTTCCATCCCCCGTGTAGCCGTTGGTCGAGAAGCCCATTAGCTCGTCCTCAAGCTGTAGGAATCGGCCTACATGCCTGATCTTGCCCTGCTCATAGAGTGCGCTGAATGGCTCTGCCCGCACTGCTTTGCCCCTTGAGGCGGTGACTTGTTTGTAGTTAACCCTAGGGTTTGCGGCCTTGATGACGGCCTGAACCATAGCCCCGCCGTAGTTGATTTCAGCCACGATTGCATCGCCTTGGTGCCGTTCATAGGCATCTGTGGCGATCTTGCCCCATGTCGCCGGGCCAGCCTTAACCGTGCAGTCTTCCAGTACATAGCCGTTACCGTCTGTCCCCAAGCCCACTACAAAGATGCCGATTTCGTCGTTATCAGCGTTGTCCACGTCACCCGAGCCGGATGGGTCAACCCCTACGATGACCCGTATCAGGTCAGGCACTATGCCATCCGTCACCCGCCATTTGTCTATCGCCTCTTCACTAAACAGGGCGCTCGGGTTGGTGTCGGCAAACTCACCATCAAGGAACCGCTTGCGCATACGGGCGGACATACCTTTAAGCGTATCGAGGTAGTCGTCGGATATGTTCTCAGTGTTGTCTGCCGGGTTGATCTTGAACCAGTCGTAATCCTTCGGCCTGTTCAATGGCAGCTTAGTCTCAGGGTCGCGGCCCTCAATGAATAGCCTGTATGACCAATGCGCCTTGTTGGGCGGGTTGCAGTCATAGTACATACGCGGTTTAAGCGATGTTTCGTTCCCGTCGATTGACTGGCTCACCTTTTGAGCCAACCTGGATAGCGCCATGTTGCGCGATTCATACGGTATCTGGCTAATCTCGTTGAGGTAGATCGTGGCGTACTCAGTGCCTAGAATCTTCTCGGTTCGCTCTTTGTCGTCTAGCCCACCAAACCAGATTTGACTATCGTTCGGGAATGTGACGTACCAATCCGACTTGTTTAGATCGTAGTGCATCCCCGGAAAGGCTATGTCCATCACCTTCGGGAATGTGTCCATCACGATAGACGCCTTTACCGCGTTGAAGCGGTAGCGCAGTATGACATGGCGAGACTTTGGGGCTTTCAGTGCCCTGGCGACCACGTTACGAGTGAGTAAGAACGTCTTACCTGACCGTGAGCCGCCTACCAGCATCAGGTGAGTAGCATCACCGGCAAGGATGGTTTGCGCCTCTTCCTGCTTTTCGGTCAGCTTCACAGCTTGGCGTCTTTGTCGGTCATAGTCACAGTGAACGCGCCCTTATGCTCCAGTACCGCCTCAGTCCGGGCCAGCTTTGGAAACGAATACTCAGCTAACTTGTGCAGAAGATCGAGCGCCTTATAAGGGTCTGGCTTTATATCGTACTCAGGATTCCCGTCAGCTACAGCAGAAAGCCACGTTTCGACGTTTGAGGCGTTTTTCTCTAGCAGCGCATTAACAACATCACGGAACTCCGTTGTTACGCGGTTGGGCTTTCCAGCCACCCTGCCGCCTGTTTTTGGCAATCCTTTTGGTTTTCCGGGCATAAAATCTACTTTTGATTTAGCCAATGATTGACGTAACGATAATTTGGCGTTTGCTGCGGATTTGGATAATTCCTACCCTTCTCTCTGGCATCAAGCCAATTATCCTTAGCAGTCCCAAGAAAAAGATGCTCTGGGTTAACACATGATGGATTGTCGCACCTATGTAACACACGCATACCTATTGGTATTTCACCAACCAATGCCGCATAAGACGCCCTATGCGTAAATATTGGCTTGTTTCGTATGCCAGATGATATCTTTCCATAGCCAGTAGCGATTTTGCATCCCATAAAAACCCAGCACCCATTATCGTTTATGGATACTTTCGCCATGATGCGATCAATTACCGGCTTGTGTTTTCTAGGCATTAGACCATTCTAATGCAAAATCACTCTTTGGTGGTAATTAACAATGGCACGATTATTGCATATTATGCGATATTTCCAGCTTTATGCCCGAATGACTGGCTGTACTGTGCCGGTAGCCATTTACGGGCGTCGTTCAAAGTCTGCTTTGTTGGCTCTTTGCCGTTCCTGGCGCATTCTGTCAGGTCGTTGATGATCTGATATAGCTCGGGGAGCATGGTTTGCATGATAGCTTCGTCTACCTCAGCGCGTATTTTCCAGTTCATCGCCACGCCATTTCCAGCGCCGTCCTGTGCGTTAGTGCGCTTTGTACGGTTGTCTGTGCTTGTTTACGCTTTTGCTCGCTACTCAGCAATGGCTTTTCCTCGTCTGGCTCGGGCTCTGGTGGCTTCTTCAGCACCATATTGCGCTCAATGAGCAATTGCCGCCAGTTGTGTCGTACCTTGTAGCGGTTTGTCGCTTCATCGTAGTCCATCAGGCCGAATGATGTTGCCTTTACGCAAAAGTCGTAGTAGCGGCCTGTTATCAGCGGGCTGCGTAGTTCTCTTGTCCTGAACCAGTCCAGCCGTTCACCTACCGCACAGGCGGCTAGGACGGTGTTTCCTATGGGACGTGCCATTTACTTAGCCTTTGGGCACCAGAATGGCACCATCTTCGTTCCATTTTTGCGCTATTGCAAACGCATTATCTCGACTTGTGAACTTCGCACCGGGCTTTTCATGGAACGACAAGCAGTTAAATCCATGCGCGTTTTCGACATACCACCAGTCATTTTTACCACCAGACGGCATTGCCTTATATGGCGGGGCGGCAAAATGTTTCGTCGGCGTCATTTCAGCACCTCGTCAATCGCTTTAATGGTGTTTTCCCACTTCTCTTCGTCGTCAAAGCGGAACATTTCACGAAGATCAACCAAGATGCGCTCCATTCGTTTGGTGCGCTCTTTCAAGGCTATCAGCCGTTCTGCCAGGATTTCGTATTCGTTCACTTCAGCACCCTACACCAGACTGGCGCTCCGATAGTGCGGTCACATGGCCTGTCGTGGTCGCTGCGGTCACGTTGCACGCGATCAGGGGCTTTCGGCTCTGGCTTGCTCATGGGTTCGCGTGGCGTCGGTACGCGAGGTTCGCAGTGCTGTCGGGTGGCTTGCGCTTGTGTGGCGACGAGGATTAGGGCTAGGAGGTAGTATTTCATGACTGTGCCACCAGCAGCGCCATAGATTGCACATGACGGCCCTGCCCGCGTGATGCCTGATGTTTAGCGTAGATGAATTCACCGCTTTCAGTGACAACCGTATTGCCCTTCTCGTCCTTGCCTACGGTGTTCGTCTTGGCCGCGATGAATCGCAATGGCCGCTCTACTCGGGCAATACCCATAGCCTTGCGTCTGTCTTGTTCGCCCCCACGGCGCTCTGACATAAAAAATATATGCATTTCAGTCTTCCTATGTTTGCAGGCCATAGCCCACGGTTGGTTAATTCTTGCACGGTTTTATGGTGAGCGTCAGTCCATATTTTCGTGCGTTCTTGCTGTGTCAGGCAATAGCTGGAGTCAACTTTTGTATGACATTTCGCACATAAAGCGGCGATGTAGATGTCACTCGCCTTGATTCCGCGCCCTTTTCCGTGTTTGGCCTGGTTCGAGTGTGCGGCAACTACCGTACCGTCCTCGATTCCGCAACTCTGGCAGGGTATCTCACGGCAAGCCTTTAGCAGGGCAGGGCTGCGGATGTATGGAAATTTAGCTCTCATGCATTACACAACCGAAATCAGGCATCGTTATCAGTTTGGCGCTGTACTGGCTACCGTCCATCACCATTGAACGAACCCCAGAATGCTCAGGAAGCAGCGCGAGGTGATAAGCATACGGCTCAGATTCTTCCTGCTCATCCGTCACAGTCCATAGTTCTCGGGCGGCGTGGCAGATGCCGGCACCTTTAAGCACGCAAGTTTTAATTCCCCCGGATTCGAGGGAATTAGAAGTAAGGCCGGATTGAACCGTTTCACCTTGTCCATTCGTTGGGCCGGTATGCCTCCCAATGTTTGCAGGTTTTGCATTGTTTCATTTCATTCTCCAGTTTGCAGGGAATTTAGGGCGGGTCATTTGTAAATGTCCAGTCCTCTTGAATCAGGTGTAGCCATTTGATAGCGTCATGGAGTGACGGCCAATACAGCAGGGGCCAGTGCTCTGCTCCGTAGCCGCATAGGTAAGAAAACTCGGCTTTAGTCATCACCAATCGGCAACTTCCCAAATTCGGCGATTGATTCACCGACCTCATTTCGGAACATTGCAATCTTTGTTTCTGAGTAAAGTGACTCCGAAATGTTCTTTGCTAACTTATGGAGTGCCAACGCTCTGTCTAGGTCCATATCCCCGTTAAGCACTCCTTTTGCCGCATTGACAAGCATCTGTCTAAGCTGTCCTGTAGTTTTGATTTCTCCGCTGTTTTTAGGTAATGTTTGCGACATTGATAAGCCCTCTGTATGTAATTAACGCAAGTGGATAAAGCTGCCAAATCTTCATATATTCCGTGGTACTTGTAGAAACTTGAAGCACACACGTGGCAAAGAAAACAATCAGGTAACTCGTTAGGCATTCCAAAGACTTTCCATCCAGTGCCGTACCCGTACTCTTCACTCCTTACTTCGCTGAATATTTTTGTAACTCCGCACTTAGCGCAAATAACCTTGTACTTAGTCCAATCAACCTCTGATTGATTCATATGGTCAGTCGAATGCTCTTCCTCATAAGCCTGCCAATAAAAGGGAAACATTTTCTCATTCATGCTGCGGCCCTGTCCATTGCCCTTGCGCTGGCCTCTTCTGAGCGCCACACCTCAACCCGAGCTTGCGCGGCTACCATTTGCCACCTTAGAAGCTCCTCGGTTTCAACCGCCTGCTTTAAAGCCTCTAGAAGCTGCAAATACTCGTCGTGGCTATATGCGTACTGCTCCCGAGCGTTTGCTGCCTCAGCGGTCGATTGCGCCATCAGTAGGGCCTTCTTTGACTTACGGAACTCCTCGCAATAGATGCGGTTAGCCTTTGCCTGTGCAAATGGCTTGGCGTTCTTGTAAATGAAGTCGATTGCTTCATTCGCGTCAGTTTTGCGCGGTTTCACTTCACCACCCCTATTGCCCTAAGCGCAGCCTCTGGCCCGTCTACCAGCGCCCACGGATAGCCCTCGTATTTGTCGAAAAATCGCGTTTGCTGTGGAGTTACCTTGTTCTTGCCCTTGGGGTTCTTGACTTCCATGAGCATGAATTTACCGCGTATGCCTACCAACAGGTCAACCGGCTGTGAAATCACGTCTACGAGGCATCCAGCGGCCTCCAGTGCGCTGATAACGGATGTTTGATTTGAGTCAACCTTAAGGGCGTATCTCACTGCATTTTCCCTCCCATGAGTATGCCCATCACCCATGCGTCAACCTCGATCACTTCCACTATTTCGCACACTTCAAACCCGGCATCGCATAGAGCGTCTACGTCGTTGTCATCGGTCAGGCTAAGGGCGTATGTATCGCCGTTAGGCGCGGTTACGTTGAGGGTGAACATTTAAGCATTTCCCGCGTCAGATCGTCCGGCATCGTCGCCAGTTGCCAGGGGTCGATTCTGGCGTAGTTCTTTGCGGCGCTCCAGGCGTAATGACGATCCAAAGAGGCTAGAAAAACTAGATGCCTCAAAACTCTTTCTCTTAGATTTTCCATAGTTCATATCGTGCATGTCCTGTGAAGCTTTCTTTTGGCTGAAACATAAGCAGCATTCGCCTCTTCTGGAGTTTTAAATTTCCCAAGCCTATGAAGAACACCATTCACTAATATTTTGGCCTCGAAAAAATTGCGCCTCTTGTATGCGCCCATTACACCAATTTTGTTTGCCTTGGTTGGGCCTCTCATGTTTTGAGCGTTATCGGCGAAAGATACATCGCGCAGATTGCATATGCGATTGTCATCACGAATGCCGTTAATATGGTCTATAACACCAGCAGGAAATTCACCGTAGACAAAAAACCAAGCCAATCTATGAGCGAAATATTTTCGCCCACATATTCCTATATGCACATAACCAAGCTGCTTATGCCGTGATCCTGCCAAGCATCCTTTTATCGCTTTTCCAGATGTCTTTAGATGTGTAAATATTCCAGTTTCCTGATTGTATGAAACGCTGCTGAAAATCTTATTCACTTCGCCATCGTCACCAGATGCGATAAGACTCGCTGGTGTAGCGCAGAGGCTGCAGGGCTGGTTGAGGTCGATTCCATGTTTACAGATCATTTCAATCCCCACACATTCTGCCCGTCTGCGTCTTGAGTGACAATGACAATTCGGTACGCAACAAGTCTCCATAATACTTTCCCGCATGTTGCGGATGGCCATCCTGTTATGGCTGTGAACTGGCCTCTTGTCAATGGGCCATGCTCCAGTAATCGACGGGCGGCGTAGGTTTTGGTCATTGCTTCACCATGTTGGTTAGTGTTTCCAAGGTTTCGCACTCGAAGCACTGGAGCGTTTTCGCCTTGCTGATGTTGGTTCCGCAGTGATGCTCATTTCTCCAGTGTCCGCATTCAAGTAAAGCCGCTGGAAGTGCGATTGTTTCGCGGCGAATTGTTTCTTCAAACTTAAACCCGCCTCGTGCATAGTCGTGGCGTTTTTGCTTGATGACTGTTTCTTTTACAGTCTCGCGTATTTCAACCCTGAGAACCTTTTGCAGTTTTGTCATGATTTCACCATGTTGGTAAGTTTTGCCATTTGCTCACGTATCGCTTGCGGGATAGGAGCAGCTTTTCCAGTCCCTACGCATATTGGCGCTGGTGGCTTCATTCCGCTTTTCAGGTAGATTTCATCCGGGCTTCTATCGCCAGTCAACGCGGGCTGATCTGTCACGCCCTGTGCTTGATAGGCCCTGTAGCTTTCGCAGAATCGGTGTTGCAGGTAGGAAATTTCCGTCAATTCGGTACGGCACATCTTGGGCCACCCGCCCATATCAAGAATCGCCGCGTGAGTGGCTGAGTCTCCAAAATCAACGTCCTGATAAGCCCCAACACGGCCCATTGCGTCATGAACGCGGCCCCATGCCATCAAACTGCGGTCTGTCTTTGTCCCTGCAAGCTGTCGGATGATGTCCGCCACTTTGGGAGCAAACTGGCCTTTGTCGGGGTCTGTCGCATGGGCTGTAAGTGCCTTTGACACTTGCTCCAGATCGAACGGCTTACATCCTTCCCACCACACGGACAAAGTGAACTCGCTAACCGGCTGTCGGTAGTAATCCAGGATGTTTGACACCATTGCCAAGCAATCGTATTTTTCAGAGTCGCGCATTGTCTTTCTCCATAAATCGTTTCAGCACCGCTGAATTACCAGCTTCGAGCTTTTCTTGGGCGTTCAGGGTGCCCTTTGGCGGCAAAGCTGCAGCAAGCCATTCAAGGGGCTGCAGCGGCTTCGCCTTGGCGCAATCGCGCAATTTAGAAATCAGGGCGTCATCGCCGTGATGTTTTCTCAATCCACCCAAAAATGATCTCGCCTGTTTTTCTGGCGTGCCCGCAGTTGTCAGCATTGGCAGACCGTATCCAAAAATGATCTCGTCTGGTTCGGTGATCTTTGCCGGTTTGCCGGCAGTACCTTTAGGTACTGAACTTGGTTTTAGGTTAATGGTTTTAGGTTCTAGGTTAGTTGAAGTGCCGTTATACGTCCGTTCAACGCCCGTTGAATCGCCGTTCAACGCCTGTTGACGTTTTAGGGCCTTTTTAGCCGCTGAAGCCCGTCCTGCGAGTGCTTTTTGGCTTGTATTGGCTTTGTACTCGTCAATCACGGTTTCACAGCGTTCGTGATACCAGCCCGTTGGAGTTTTCGTAAAGAACTCGTTCAACGTCTGTTCAACGGCCGTTGACTCCTCGTTGGTACGGGCAAGAATCTTGCGGCAAATAAGGCTTACGTCTAGGGGTAATTGTTGCTCAGTGTCGTAATACAGGTCGATCATGTCGCTGTAAACGCTGCGCTCAATTCTGCTCAGGTGCCTTGTGGCCCTGTCAAAATCGCCTATGTGATGAAGGTAATACTTCATAAACCCAATAAAAAAGGCTTCACCTGCACTCTCCCCTTTCGGGGTTGGTCGAACGGTGGGCACCGCCAGAATGCATGTGAAGCCTTGCCCAAGATACGCGACCAAGCGTTAGTAATCATTATTCTATCCTAAATCAAATCACCCTGCACCTGTTTAGGTTGCTCAGGTGCAAATAATTGGCCTTGTGCCACTGCCTGCTCTATGCGCTTGCAGGCAATATCGAAATAACGCTCTTCGCGCTCTATGCCGATGAAAGCGCGGCCTAGCTGAATGGCCGCTACGCCAGTAGTACCGCTGCCCATGAATGGGTCTAGGATGGTTTCGGCAGTGCATTGCTCTATGCACCAAGCCATTAGCGCGATTGGCTTTTGCGTGGGGTGCATCCTCTTTTCATTGTTACCAAAAGAAGAATCAGCATTTACGACGCCACCATGAAGCAGCCGTTTAATTCTTGTCCCTGATTGGTTTTTCATCCATGCAGATTCAATGGATGACCCGTACATCTTGTCTGCGGACTCGCTGCAACGCTTATCCCATATCAGCAGCGCACCAACCGGGAGCAGGTCGCTGTAATAGTTAAAACCCCACAAAATTACATCGTCATAATCCAAAAACGGCGCAGGATTAAATTTTTCGTTATCGCCATGAATCGGCAACCATTCAGATTTTTCGCCTGAGTACTTTTTCCACTTCTCAGGCCTGTAATTCATCCCATACGGGGGATCTGTGATTAGCGCAATTCCTTCTTTTCCGCCCACCACTCGCTTTTGTGATGGCTTGTATGGCAAGGCGAGCAAAGAACTTCCAGGTTCGCCTTCTTGTTGTTCAGGTGATTTCCGTCCTTGTGATGCACACAAAGATTCTCCACACTCCCGCAGGCATTGCAGTAGTCTTTCTTCACCATCTTGCGATAAAGCGTACTCGCCAT
>OFQX01000327.1_pt1 | contig 14887 bp, 13 predicted proteins | sample 1542951 | NCBI WGS metagenome assembly OFQX01 (sample SAMN07774215, study PRJEB24372) | wastewater metagenome | isolation source: WWTP Novara (Effluent) | place: Italy: Novara | collected 2015-12
CACAGTGGCTTAAAGATATGATAGAACTTTGTTTGAATACACTTACTATAGGATATGACGAAGATGTGGCAAAGATAGTTAGTGAAAAAGGTTTTGGTGTGATCGAATTTATTGAAGATAAAGAAATATATTTACGCAATATTAAAGCAGTGAGAATGAGTGCAAAAACTCTGATCATTATTTTGAATCAATATCTTGCTGAATATGAAACTTTAAATAAAAATAATGTTGCTGAAAACGTAGATATAAGTGAAAATGAAAGAAGACTCGGTGTAGAAAAAGAAATAGCAACACTAAGTAGGTTTCAAGGAGACAGGATAAATAAACAAACAACATCTGCATTCGAGTATGCAGCAATTTTAAATAATTATTTAGAACATGCCAGACAACAAACAACTATACAGTGAATTTGCTGATCTAACATCATTAGAAAACCAAAAGAAGGAAATATTAGCCATCTTTAATGAAGTTAAAACAGGTATAACTACTCTCGCTGAAGTAGGTGTTAAGATAGACAATTCTAAAAGCATACGTCAGATCCAGGTTGCTGAAAAAGAATATAATGCTGAACTAAAACAAACTCAATTGTTCGTTAAGCAATTAGCTGATACTGAAGCTAAACTTGTACTTGTAAGACAAAAAGAAACTCTCCAACTTACAGAAAATAAATTACGGTTAAAAGAACTTAATAAAGAACAAGCTGAAAGAATCAAACTTCAAAATGCTGAAGAAGGATCTATTGAAAAACTTGAATTACAATATGCAAAAGCGTATCGTATATTCAAACAACTTGGCGATGAACAAAGAAACTCCACAAGAGGTGTAACATTAAATAAATATCTTGAAGATACTGCAAATAAATTAAATGAACTTAAGAAATCTGCTGGTAATTTTTCAGCTAATGTGGGACGGTATGGTGAGTCCTTGGCTAAACCATTTGAAACTCTTATTAAAAAAGTACAAGAATTAAAAGCAAATTTAGCTAAAGGTGTAGGAATAGGTGGTAATGATTCAGCTGCAATTGAACGAGCTAACAAAGCTATACAAGTAATTGAGAAAACTATTACTAAAGCTTCAGGGGCTAATTCCACATCTGTTACACAAGTAAAGAATTTGAGTAATGCATATCAAGATCTTGCTATCACTATAGGAAAAGCTGGTGGTACATCTGAAACATCTTTTCTTAATAAACTTGGAGCACAGGTAGGTGAGGCAAAAGACAGTGTACAAGATCTAAAAGATCAATTGAAACTTAATGCAAGTGATACTAAAGGAATAGATAATGTTGTAGGATCATTAAATGCACTCGCCGGTATAGCTCAAGGAGCTGCAGGTGCTTATGCTTTACTTGGAGCAAATCAAGAAGATGCTGCAAGAGTAACAGCTAAACTTATGGCTGTGCAAGGAATAGCTAACAGTATTCAAACCGTTGGCCAGGAATTAACACGCAAAGGAACTATTGCAAATAAAATTTATGAATTTAGTTTAAACACTATGACAACAGCTTTTGGTAAAGGATCAACAGCTGCTGCAAGGTTTAATGCTATTTTAAAAGTAGGTGTAATTGGTTTAGTGATCACAGGTATAATTTTATTGATCAGTAAAATGGCTGAATTAGGAAATGAAACTGATGATTTAGCTGAATCAATGAAAGCTTATGGAGAAGGTGTAAAAGATGCAACGTTACAAACAAATAAAGTAAAAGCTGCTTTTGATCAAGCTAAGGCTGGTGTTATATCCAAAAACGCTGCTTTAAAAATATACAATGATACGCTTGGTGATAGTTTTGGAAAAACAAATGATCTTAACAAAGCTGAACAATTGTATAATGAAAAAGCAAGTGTGTATATCCAGATAATGGGATTAAAAGCACAAGCAAATGCTTTATTCGCTAAAAGTGCTGAAGAAGCAGCTAAAGGGATCACAGCATCAAGCGAAGATCAAACAAGTGGATTCACTAAAGCAAAAACTGCTGTATTAGCTTATTTAGGTTTAACAAATAAAGCTATTAATGTTGCAATAAAAGATCAAGCTGAAGGTGTTGTTGATGCTCAAAAAAAAGCAAAAGTAAACTCAGATAAGTTGTATGATGAAGCATTAAAAAAAGCCAATGACGCTCAAAAACTTTCAGATCAATTCAAAATTAAAACTGATAAGCCAGAAAAAACTGAAGTTACAAAAGCTAAAAAAATAAATGATAACACTGCAGCGACTATTCTTAAAGAACAGTTTGAACAGAATAAACTTATTATTGAAGCTGCAGCAGAACGTGATAGAAAAATAGTAGATGATGAAACTAAAACTTATGAAGAACGTATAAGTGCACTTCGTAATTTCACATCTAATCAAATGGCATTAGTAGAACTTGAACAACAGTTTCAAGCTGATCAAGAAATGATGCGGTTAGATTCAGTTAAAAAATCTTTGGAAGAAGAGAAAAAAGAAAAAGGTGCTAATATAAAAGCTATTAATGCGCAAATTGTAAAAGAAGAAACAGCATCAAATGAAACTATAAAAACACTTACCCTTAAAGGTGCAAATGATCTTCTTAAAATTGGACAAGATTTTAATAAAGAATTGAAATCGCTATCTGATGCAAGAAATGATATTCGTCGTGAAGAACAAAAACAAATAGAAGATTATAATGAGTGGACATTAAATGAAGAGAAAAGACTTAAAAAACTTTTATCTGATTTCAATAAAAAGAATGATCAAGACGAAGCTGATAGGCAACAAAAAGCTATTGATGATGCTAAAGGAAGAATCAAAGAACAGTATAAAGCGTTGTATTCTGAAATACTTGCTACTGTGTCATTCTTTCTTACTTTAAGCATTGATAAAGAAATGGCTGCTCTTGAAACAAGAAAAAGAATGCTTGATGAAGAGACTGCAAGGCGTATTAACCAGATCAATATGCTTGGATTTACTGAAACTGAACGTATAAAACAAACAGCTATAGTTGAAAAGCAAGCAGCTTATGAAAAAGAACAAATTGATAAGCGTCAACGCAGATTAAATGTTGAAAGAGCTAAGTATGAAAAAGCAGCCAACATCGCATCAATTATAGGTAATACTGCAGCAGCCGTAGTTAAAGCTTTAAAAGATGCACCATACCCTTATAATATTATCTTAGCTGCATTAATAGGAGCTACTGGCGCGTTACAATTAGCGAGAGCTGTTGCTGCACCACTGCCGCAATATTATACAGGAACTGACTCTGCTGCACCAGGTGATGCATGGATAGGTGAAAAAGGATCTGAATTAATGGAGAGAGATGGAAGGTGGTTCCTTAGTCCATCTAAAGCAACTAAAGTGAAAATGAAAGGGGGAGAAAGAGTAATTCCTGCTGATCTTACAAGAGATATAATGAATAGTATGAGTTTCGGTAAATTAGATCCAGGTGGTATGACTATCATACAATCAGGAATGAGTTCAGAGCAAGCAGATAAGCTCATAGATGAGATCAAAGATCTTAAGAAAGAAACAGCTAAGAACAGAATGGTATTAAACATAGGATCAGGAATCGAGTTCGAGATGTATATTCAAAAAAATATTAAATAATGCAATTACCAGGATATAGAGATTGGCTATTCAGTGAAGACAAAAAACCATTTTTTGTTGATGGTGATATTGTAGCAGAAGGAGATAAGGATACGTTATTAAAACCTGATGGACAACCTGCAAGATTAACTAATGGACCAGATGGTTGGAAAGATACTTTAATAAAGTATGGACGTAATTTATCTTATTGGGGACTGTTTAGAGAGTTTACTGTTCCTATGCGGTTCACAAAAGATGGGGCTAAGATCTTACGATATATATTTTGGGAAAAAGGAATGGAAGGTATAGTTTATTATGGTAAATCTAAATTGAATCGTCTTGGTTATCCACACGTGTATGAACCTTGGTTTATTGGTGAAATAGATCTATCTAAATTTAAACAGATCCAAAAAGATAGTACAACAGTTGTAAATGTAATGGAAGGTGGTTTGAGTAAATTACTTAAAGCTTTTGAGAATACTTCTTACGATATTCGTATTGATACTGACGTTGATAAAAGAACTTTATATCTTGATGGAGTACCTTTTACTAATAAAGTAACGTGGACAGTTTATAATGGTCAAGAAATACAAGGAACTGCTTTACCGCAATATTATTGGTTAGGAATGGGAATAGTTGGTCAAGAAGGTACATCACAAGGCATATTAGTACAAGATCAATTGTTTCAAAATACTACTTTTTTTCCAAATGACTTTTATTCTTTAGGATCTATAAATAAAAATATAGTAGCTAAAGTAAAAGGTAGAATTCAAATGGAATGCACTGATGATAATTTTGGAAATGATTCTACACTTATTCTTAATGCAATAGTTGCAAGCGATACAAGTAATACTATATTTAGTACTCATCCAATTATAACTGGTGGACCTTACAGTCAAGGAGATATTTTTTGGGTAGATGTAGATCTTACTATACCTATTGCACCTCATCAACGTTTATATTTTAGAATAGCTGGTGTTCCTTGGACTATTCATTTATTCACCGTTCGTGGAGGAGAGATCACAATTGAATACGATGTAACATTTACGCCAACTTACTGTGAAGGTTTAAAAGCATTCACTTTATTTGAAAGGATAACAGAAAAATTAACTAATGGTAAGTATGAAGTTAAATCTACATTCTTAGAAAGTAATGATGATTTGTTTTATACGTCAGGACCTGCACTTCGTAAATATCAATCAGAAGCTAAGATCGTAACATCTATAAGTGATTTTTTCCAAGAATGTAAATTACGCGGTAAAAGTAGGTATGGTGTAGGTATGGCTGTTGAAAATGATAAATTGATAATAGAAGAATTAAATTATTTTTTTAGATCTGAAGTTATAGTTGATCTTGGTATAGTTAATGATCTTGAAATTTCAGAAACAGAAGATATTCAGATCAATACTTTAAAAGTTGGATATGTTAATCAAACTATTGATAAAGTAAATGGTCGTGATGAAGTTAATGTGACTCAAAAATATACTACACCGCACACTAAAATAGTAAAAGAACTTGACTTGGTTAGTCCATACAGAGCTGATATGCATGGAATAGAAGTTACAAGATTAGATCTAAGCGGCCAAGATACTACTGACAACAAAGCTGATCAAGATACTTTCGTGATAAGTGTAAAGAAAGATGACAGTATTGAAGTTATATACTACGCTGGTGATTTTCAAACTGAAATAAATACTGGAGCATATTATATAAAAATTCCTGTTGTACTTTCTACGATTCCTGTTGGATTGAGTATAATAATAACTGGATCAGTTTCAAACAACGGTACTTATACCGTTGAAAGCACATCTTATATACTTGTTGGTTATACATATATAAAAGTGACAGAACCAGTAACAAATGAAAGTATAACCGGAGTTTTAACTTTCATAAATACGTACATGTACAAACTTTTAAGGCTGTCATATACGTCAATAACAGGTGTATTGCATCCTGCAGAGAGTTTCAATACAGAATTAAGCCCTAAAAGAGGACTACTTAATAATGGATCACTATTACGTAGTTTGCTTGATAAGCATGATACAGATAAAATTATATTCCAAACAGGTGAGAAAAATAGCGAATTATCTACTATTTTAGCAGGAGAAACGATCACAGAGAATGCAGATGTTGTTATAGGATCATTAACTGAAAGATTGTTTTTACCATACTACTTTAATTTTACTACACAGGTGCCTATTGATTTTTTAACTATCATGAAAGCAAATCCTTATGGTAAAATTAAATTCACAGATGGGAAAACAGGTACAGTTCTTTATGGATATATGTGGGACGGAGGTATTAAACCAGAACCAAATGATAAGCAAACTTGGAAATTAATATCAGCTAATCAAGATCTAAGTAAATTAAAATGAGTAATTATTTAAACATATCAAAAACTTGGCCATTCAAAATGTTGCCGCATACACTTGCGCCTGGAGAACATTTTGATGATGACTGGGCTTGTAAGCAGATTAGATACGGTGAGATGCGTGTATTGTATCAACAAAAATGGATCCGTAGTTTTACAACTAAACTTCAGATAATAACAACTGTTGAACCTGATGATCTTAAATTATATGATGAATATGGTGTAATAGTTAAATCATTTCCATGGACTTTAGTAGGAACAGGTACCGGTGATGAAAAAGCCTATCATTGCACTTATGATGTTACTGATATAATGGCTGACGGCTATTATTGGTTATATCAAAAATGTGCTATATTAAGTGTATTACTTGAAGCTATATCAGAACCTATATGGATCAGAAATTCACATAGGAATGTAAGACCATTCGTATTTAGTAACTCTAAAAATGATTTTGGATTAATATTTAGTGGTACAAATTTGTCAATGACGTTCATGTGCGAATCAGATATGCCTGCAAATGAATACACATTTGAGCGCGATGTAAACACGTTTGCAGATCAGATCCACAACGTTGTTATGTTATCAGGATACCCTTATAATAATGCAAAACTTATTATAGGTAATCCTAAAGGTGTTGCACCTTATGTGATAGATATAACTAACAGAATCTTATGTTGTGATAACGTGAAATTCAACGGATTAAAAATACAAACAACTGATGGTGCTAAATGGGATATAAATAAAGTGAAAGGTTATCCTTTAATAGGAGGATCTATTGATGTGACACCAGCTAAGAACTTAAGCAGTTTACAATTGATCCATGAAGATCCTATTGAACCAGGTATAATAGTTGCTTATGAACTTGATCAAGGATTTTTTGGTACAACAAATATTGTTCACATAACTGATTTTGAACAGACATGAATATAAATTACTACTTGTCGCCTTATCCGGCGCTAACGCAAAACATGGTGGCTCGGGCTTATGAAGTAGACGTAAATGGCGGAACTTCACAAGTTGATGAGATCACAATACCTGAAAGAGATGGAGCCGGTGTGCCAACCCCAGGGGCTGGGCATCAGGTTCCGTTTCATGTTTTTTTTGCTGGTCTTGATGATGTGACTCATGAAATAAGATTGTATACAGCTGGTGGCACACTGTTGCACAAGTATGATAAAACACCTGTAAAAGATATTGTTACTTTATTCCAACCTATAAGATTCAGAATAGGTGATGGCAATCCTGATACACCTGTAGCAGGAACTAACCTTTATACTAATGCAGCTTTAGCAGGAGTTGGACCAGATGAATACATTGCGATCAGAACAGGCTATGGTCCTGTTATAGAAGGTATTCATATAGGTAATCAACCTGGCGGTGGATTTTTATTATTACAAGATGGTGATGTATTTTCAGGTGACCCTGCTGAAGAGTGGACTATTATAATGAATCCGCAAACTGTTACTAATTATACAAATGATAGTGTAGTAGGAAAACAATGGGGTCCAACTGCTGGTAATGCAAATATTTATGTTGACGTTGTAGCATCAACAGATTGTGCAACTACTCATTTGCGCAAGATCATAAGATTAGCAGGCACTAATGCTGAATACAGGTTTACAAATACCTATATACCTCCAATGGGTTATCCATTCAGAATAACTAATATGGGAACGTATACACCGGGTGATCCTGCACCAAAAGTAAAATTCATGAATGCTGCATTAAAATGGGGTAATACAACTCTTGCAGAAATAGAAGTACCGTTGTATAGTACTTATGAATTCGTTTGGGATGGTGTTCAATGGAATGCTACTATGTATAATATACCTGCAGATACGATCCCACCAGCTGGTCAAATCATAGCAAGTGGAAGATACGTCATGGGTGATGTTGGTGAAGGTACAGGTACCATAGTGCATGGTTTAAATCTTTCTTTTCCTTACAGAGTGTTTGGAGTAATCTATAGTAGAAACCCAAATCATTTAAAAGATAATACTGTGACATTTTGTGTACATGATTTTACTAATAATCAATTCAAATTTTCTGTGCAAGAAATATTTGGAGAAGTTCAACTTTGTGATTTTGATTGGATAATCGTTAAAATATAATTATGAAAAAAATACTGTTTTTCTTATTGTTACTTGTTTCATTTGAAACATTTGCTCAAAAATATCTTGAACCAGCTGTAGTAGCTTCAGCTGATCGTAGGAGACGAATTGATAGTACGCAACTTGGACCAACTGGATGCGGACAACCATGGGCTTTATCAGTTTCTGACAAAGCACAAAAGCATTTTGGTCAATATTATGATACTTGTAACAAACGTTTTTATTTGTATGATCCTAAACTCGATTCATGGGACACTCTACACATAGGAGCAAACGATGTTGGAGAATGGTATAATATAAAAACAAGAGGAGGTGCTGATAGCACAGGAACTATAGATTGCTCTTCTATTATCCAAGCAGCGATTAACGCAGGTTATAAAGGTATATTAATTCCTACTGGTACGTTTAAAGTTAATACTCAAATACAAATGAAAGATGGTGTTATGATCGTAGGACAGGGTAAAAATAGTATTATAAAAACTACTGGAACTAATAATGTTTTTAAATGCTCTATTTCTCAAGGAGGTAATGATGTTACTTTTAATAATTTTTCAATCAAAGGTACTTATAGCTTTGTTCAATATGTGTTAGGAACTCCAACAGCACAAACTGGAATTTTTATAGACAGTGCAACAAAAGTTATTATAGCTGGAATGAGAATTTCTGGATTAAGTGGGTATGGTATAAGAATGCAATATAATGGTTACTGTTGTGGTACATATACTCAAAATGTAGGTAGAACTAATACAGTAGCAGGAAATTTTATAGATAGTTGTAATATAGGTATAGAACTTGGTACAAGAGCAGAATATAACGATATATCTAATAATTCAATAACTGCATGTGATTATGGAATTACGTGTTATGGAGGTAATGATCACATAAGTAATAACTCTATCGTTAATAACTATTATGGTCTATACATTGTACAAGGTAGCAACGGTGCTCATGGAACAGCAACTGGGAATCAGATAAATCATAACCAAGTGTGTCTATACATTAGCGGTGCAGCTTTTGGATTTTCTTTTATAAACAATACATTTGGCAGGAAAGCAGATGGTGGATTAACAGTATTAGAATTAATAAACAGTACAAATCTTGTTTTTATCGGCGGCATAGCTGTATCAGGAGATACAGTAAGAACAACTAATTGCGTAGGTACTTTATTTAAAGATCAATCTTTATTATCAGCTGATTATAAGTTTATCACAGTTAGCGGAACTCCACCAACTGTGATAAGAACAGGAATAGTAGCAAATTCTGTATCATTTAAAGATGTATCAGCAAATAATCAAGGAGATTTATCGTATACAGATAAACTTTTTGGATTCACAAGAAATGGTTCTACGACTGATATTAAGGTAGGAATAGGATTAGTTGCACCAACAGAAGCACTTCATGTGATAGGATCCATAAGAATGGTTGACGGCAATGAAGGAGTAGGAAAAATAATGGTTTCAGATGCCAATGGTAAAGCTACGTGGACAGCTCCAACTTCTTTTTCATTATCAAATGGTTCAGGTACTACTGCATCTGGTTCACACATTGATTTAGGTGGTACAATGAAAACTAATGCTGTAATTTATGGAGCAAGTTTATACAGCACAGGTTTCTCAAACCATACACAGTTCTCTGTCAGTGATGCTGCAGGTGATAATAGATTCGATATGTCTTCAACAGGATTACAGGAAATAAAATTATCAAGTGGTGTAAGAGCAACAAGACAATCATATTTGATAGTCAGACCTGATAGTATTTTAATTAATCCGTCACTCGGTAATTTATTTATAGATTCTCTTTTACAATCAGCCTCTTCTTCCGATTCTATATTGGTAAAGACTTCCGGTGGTCAGGTAAAAACAAGAGCGCAATCTGCAGTTGGGGCAATAACAGGTTCAGGATTAGTAGCGCCAGTAGGTACTGCTAAAAGGTTGGTTTCAGCTAATACAGCGACTGATCTTACCAGTGATTCAGCTATATACATGATAACAGGAGGCAGTCCTGAACTTATACTTAAAGTTGGTTCAACAACAACATTTCCACGATTTACTATATGGAATACAACGGCTGCTAATGGTTCAGGTGCTAATCTTCTATTAAAAAACGATTTAGGAAATGCTTTCCAATTATTTATGACAGGTTCTACAAATACAAATTCTGCAAATAATGGAATAATATACTCATCTAATGCATCAAATATACAAATAGCTTATCCAGCAGCAGGCAGTCTTATTATAGGTAGAAGCATTGTACCAACAACGAATGTATCAACAAAATTTTTTCCTACTGGTAGGGTTTATATGGGAACCACTCCTGTTGATAATGGTTATCAACTCGAAGTTGCAGGTACAGTTAATTTTACAAACACACTTGCAGTAGGAACATCGGTTGCTTCTCCACTGTTTAATGCTTCTACTGGCTTCCAAATAGGCGGTGCAGCAACATCAAGGAAGCTGTTGATTGGTAATGGAACAAATTTTGTACAGTCAACTGAAACGTATGCAGTACCAGGAACAGCCGGAAACATAATGACTTCGGATGGAACCAACTGGACAAGCACGGCCCCATTATTTGCAAATACTTACAATGATCAGGTAGGTACAACCTACACTTTACAATCTTCCGATAATGGAAAAATTCTTACAATGAATAATGGTTCTGCAATTACACTAACTGTTCCGGCAGGATTGCCAGCAGGATTTAATTGCACGGTTGTTCAAAAGGGCGCAGGGGTTGTTACATTCACAGCAAGTTCAACTACGATAAATAACAGGCAAGCATTCACACAAACAAAAGGACAATACGCAGCTGCAACAATTATCATGTATGCAACTGATACATTTATCACACAAGGAGACATGCAATAATGAAAAAAATAATTATAGCGATACTGATATTAACCACAGCGGTTTGCAAGGCACAGATTGGAATCAGGCCAGGGTTAATGTTTGTTAATTCAGCAGCGCCGGCAGTATTTATTCCTACCGATACCGCTGGGTGCAAATTATGGAGCGAGACTTATTTTATCACAGGGCTTGTAGACGGAGATCCGATAAGTTCACTTTTCGATTCATCCGGTAATTTTAATCACCTTGTCAATACAGGAAGCAACCGGCCTATTTATGAAACGAATGAGATAAACGGATATCCGGTCGCACGAATGACGGCTGCAAGCTCACAGTTTTTTAATCTTACTGCACCGATATCATCAGCGAGACCATTAACATATATGTTTCTTTATAAGAAGGCTGGTGCAGGTTCAATTTTCCCTGCGATAAGCTCATCTGCTTGGGATGCGAACGAATTGCCAGCTTATTATGATTATTCAGATGGTAATGCATATTTTGGAAACAACGGAGGTAGTCAAGTAAAAACAATATCGGCCGGGTTTACATCTTATACAACTGTTACAGTAATAGCATCCGCCACATTAGATTCAGTTTTTGTTAACGGAACGAATGTTACTGTTACAGATATAGCTCCTTCATTTGTTGGAATTGGGTCCTTTGATTTAATTGGAAGGTTGGTAGGCACGTTGTATGCAACTGGCGATTTAGTTGGTGTTATAATTTACGATCATGCTTTAACAACCGCAGGTAGAGTATCAAATGAAAATAGGTGGAGAACAAAATATGCTCATTATTAAATTCATAGAAATGAAAAAATTATTATTGATCTTGCTTCTTGCATCGAATTATTTATCTGCACAAGTGAGTAATTATTTTGTGATAAAATGCGATTCGGCCGGTGGTGCAATAATTGCACCAAGATTAGTACCTGTTAAAAGTGCTCCAATTTTACCCGATACCGTAGCGTGGACTTTTGGTATAAAGCAGAATAAATTAAATGGAACTGGATTTGTGAAAACCGTTGGAGAAGTTGTTAGTTATGACAATAGCACATATTTAACTGCTGCTACAGCTGCATCTACTTACCAGGTCGCTGGTAATTATGCAAGCGGCATAAGCAACACAGGCGACAATGCTGTTAATACTTTATACAGTGGTCTTGCTACATCAAAACAAAATACAATTCCTACAGGTACAATAACTCAATATTTTAAAGGTGATCTTTCATTAGGAACACTTGATAAATCTGCAATTGGATTATCAAGTGTTGATAACACTTCAGATGCCACAAAGAATTCTGCATCAGCGAATTTATCAAGCAAAACAATAGCAACATTTAATTATGCTGCTGATGCTAATGCAAATGATAGTTATTCTATTACATTAAATCCTGCTGCAGTTTCTTATACGGCAGGATGATCATATTTTTTAAAGCTAACACGGCTAATACAACAGCTTGTAGTATAAACGTAAATGGACTTGGTGTAAAAAATATAGTTAAAAGAGTTAGTACAACTCCAGCAACTGGTGATATATTAGCTTTACAAATTTGTATGCTTATATATGATGGAACAAATTTTGTATTACTTAACCCTGTAGTAAATTAGTTATGGAAGTAAATTTGAATTTACCTGACGCAAAGAAATTAGGTGTGTTGCGTACACATCCACAAGAGATCTTAATAACTTTATTGATAGTTATGGTGCTTGCTCTTGCTGCTTGGATCTATAGAATAGATGTGAAAACAGATATGGTAAATGCCGAAATAAAGAAGTATCTTTACGAAGACAGAAAAACAACAATAGAAGCTATTAATAAAAATACTGAGAGTACTCAACAAGTTCTTCAAAGTAATCAACAACTAATAAATGGACTTGATAAATTAACAATTGCATTAAACAACAAAAACTAAATCGTATGACGTACTTATTTATTCTCGCATTATGGTGGTTTGGATTATGTATCCACATGCTACAAAAGATCGCTCAGTTAAGAAAAAGATTTCCTGAATTCAGACCAAGAATGGTGATCTATACTTTCTTTGGTGAAGAATGGGATTCATTACTTGTATCATGTGTAGTGATATGTGTTTATTTACTGTTCATGTTCATATTGAAAATGAACGGGCAGGTATTTTGGAGTTGGTTTGCTATGTATGGTCAATTCGGTTTAGCTCTTGTACTTGGATATGCTGGCCAGGCATTAGCTTATAAATATCTAAATACAGCGACTGAACGGTTGATGGAAAAAGCTGATGAACTTAAAAATCAAACAAAATGACAAAGAGTAACTGGAAATTAGTCATAACATTTATTATATTGTTTTCACTACTTGCGTGGGCAATGTTAAGTTGTAAACTTATCAAAGATGTACAAAGATCAAGTGTTGATACTACCTCAGTTAAGAAGATCAACACAGCTGCTGTTGATACAGGAACAGGTGGTGCTACTAAACGATCAATGACAAAAGAAGAATTTGATTGGTGGAAAAAGACTGAAACATATCAACCTGCTGCTCCAGGTGTAACTAATGTCTATCCATCTACTGTAGTTTATGAAGGTGGTAAAGGAACTAAGGAAACAAACACGTTTGATAGTGCGTGGTTTAAAAATGCATTAAGCTTAATGCAAAGTCAATATGATAGTCTTAATACAAAAACTGAAGAGTATAGAAAACAAAGTGAAACTAAAACTAAAGGGCTTGGTACATTTTTTATTGTATTGATCTGTATAGGTTGTTTTATACTGTATCTGATCTTAAGTAAATATTTGAAACGTTTTAAAATAGTGAAATCATGAAATTTACTGGAACTATATTAAAACAACTTGCTCCAAGTTTGTCTATTGAAATAGCTAATCAATATGCTGCTCAATACAATTCAATTTGTCCTGTATATGGTATAGATACTGCTGATAAATTTCATGAATATATAGCTAACGTGTTGCATGAGAGTGGCGGACTCACCAGGTTTGTTGAGGGATTAAATTATCAAGCAGTTGTACTTACGAAGAAATTCGGTCGTCACCGTATTAGTGTTGATGACTGTTATAGATATGGACGTACATCAACTCAACCAGCTAATCAAGTTGCTATTGCTAATACTATTTACGGTGGATCTTGGGGTTTAAAAGAATTAGGTAATAAACAACAAGGTGACGGATTCATGTTCAGAGGTAGTGGTGAAATGCAGATCACAGGTAGACGAATGGTAACTAAATTTACTGAGTGGTATAATAAATTGAAAGGAACATCATTCACTCCTGAACAGATTACTGAAGCTTTACGTACTAACAAAGAGATCAGTGTTCATGGATCATGTTGGGTATTCGCCGTTGAGAAAAAATTGATACAAGCAGCTGTTGATGATAAAGATCTTCAGATCAGGAAATCAATTAATGGCGGGACTTTTGGTTTAGAAGAAGTTGAAAAATTAACTGCACTTGCTGAGAAATTAATTGTAGATTAGCCTTACGTTAGTTTAAACAATTAAAATTTTTGATTATGAAAAAGTAGTTTCTCACCAAGCAAAAGCAAGAGTTTAAGGTAAAAAGCCCTAGGATTTCCTGGGGCTTTTTACGTACATGTACAACTTTATTATCGTAAAATCGTTTTACTTTTAAAATAAAAACTCATGAAAAAAGTTATCCTTAATGCTAAAGTAGATCCACTGCTTAAAGAAGCAGTTAGACTTGTATCAAATAAAAGAAGTAAGATGAATAGTATACAGACTGTCACCTCTGTAACAGTGGATTCACTTCTGGCTGACAAAGAGATCAAGAAACAGTATGATATATTAAAAAAATAAATATACATTGAAAAAGTGTCAGATGTCGTAAAACCGTTTTACTTTAGCTGTATCAACGTAACAATTAAAAACTATCAATCATGCAAGCTAAAAAATTTTTAAACAACTCACTTAATAGAACGGAAGAAACATTTCAACTTAATTTATCTTTTATTGAAATGCACATCATCATGAGAGCAATGAGTGAATACTCAAATAATGCTTATCAAGC
>OFQX01000328.1_pt1 | contig 14833 bp, 26 predicted proteins | sample 1542951 | NCBI WGS metagenome assembly OFQX01 (sample SAMN07774215, study PRJEB24372) | wastewater metagenome | isolation source: WWTP Novara (Effluent) | place: Italy: Novara | collected 2015-12
CGCCGGAAATTGGGGGGCGTGGGTTCAGCATGCCACGCTGTCTGATGTAACCTCTGCGATCGCAGCGGCACAGCAAATCTTTCATGTGCGCGAAGAACAGTCATCCGGCCTTAACGGCGGCACCTTCACGGCAGGCTCTTATCTGACCCGCGTCCTAAATACCGTGAAGGCGAACTCGATCCCCGGCGCATCGCTCTCTAGCAATCGGATCACGCTTCCCGCCGGCACCTATGAGATCGACGCATCCGCCCCAGGCTTCGCGGTCGGCTCGCACAAAGCCATCCTCTACAACGTCAGCTCCGCTGCGGTCATCCTCGTCGGATCGACGGAGGTGTCATCGAACACCTACGGCACCACGAGCCGGTCCGTAATCAAAGGGCGGTTCACGCTCGCTGGCTCCCAGCAGGTCGAACTGCGGCACAGGTGCCAAGTCACCTATTCCTACTATGGCCAGGGCCTCGCCGCATCCTTCGGGGAAGCGGAGGTTTATGCCGAAGCCTTCATCAGAAAAATCTCGTAATAATAGGGGCTTGAAATGGCAGTTGTATCTCTGTCTGGAAATGGGAGCGGTAACTCCGGTGCACTTGGCACCGACACCGTCGTCTTCATTCAATCGGGAAAGGTATACCTTTCCACCGATGCGGGCACCACGCGCATTCCATTCGATACGGGCGAGAAAGTCATCTTCAAGAGCGGTCTCACCGTCCACTGGTTTAACCATCAGCCGACCGCCGCTGAGCTTCGGTATATGTCGCTGTGACGAAGCCATGGACGACCAGAGGGCGTAACGCGCAGTTCGGGGCGAGCGTGTTTTGCGTCGGGTCGCCCAGCATTTCTCTGGTCGTCAATACCGCGCCCTCACTCGACACGCCCAACCTCAAGGTCGGCGCAACGCTGGCGTCCTGCGCCATCGCCGGGGCCTATACCTGGCCCGGCGGCCCCGTGACCGAAAGCTGGTCCTGGCTGGTGGATGGCGCCATCAAGGCGGGCTCCTACGTCATCGCGGCCGGCGACGCGCAGATCGAGGCCTACGTTACCCTCTCCGCAACGGGTCTGACGGGCGTGTCGCCGATCCATATCGGGCCGGTGCCTGTGACCAACTCAGCGCCTGTCTCGGGCCAGGGCACGATTACTATCGAGGTCGCAACTGGCGCGGCTACCTTCACGACCATTTCCGGTCAGCTCACGCGCTTCAAGGATACGGCCAACTGGCCCACCGTCGATGGCAAGATCACCATCGCCATGGACCTGACGGTCGCGGCTCTCGGCACCACTCAATACCTCTATGAGATGGACAACGGCCATATCAGCCTTCAGTTTGTGGCTGACGGACGGTTGTTCTTGTCGCTCAAGGACAGCGCCAACACCGCCGTCATCACCTCTGTCGTCATCGGCACCATCGCGGCGAACACCCGCTACGACATCATCGTTGCTGTCGATCTGGTGGCCCTGACCGCCTGGACGACGATCAACGGGGTCACGACCGCGCGCACCCTCGGCGCCAACAGCGGCATCCTGTCCAGCGCGTCCCGCAAGTTGTGCCTGCTCGCGCGCGCGGGGGGCACCACGAACAACGTGATCGGTTCGATCTACAAGCTCGAAGCCTGGAATGACTGCGTGAGTGGCGGCGGACGCCCGGCAGCCGACACTCTGCTGCGGACCAACGGACGCATCACCCCGCCTGCATCGGCTGCAAACACCCACCCGTGGAAGCTGGGAGGCGACGTCACATGATCTGGCGCTTCAAGAGCAACAAGGTGCGCGTCGGCACGGGCATGAACCGCATCATCGACTATCGCGCCGATGGCTCGATCTGGCTCTGGACCGGCGAGCGCTGGTCAGAAACCGAACTCATCCTCGACGCACCCCCGCCACCTCCCGTGAACCATGCCCCCGTGTCCGGAACCGGCACGCTGACGATCCTCATGGAGCCCAAGCCGTGACCCGCTATACCAGCCAGACCCCAATTCACCTCGCCGGTCCAACGCCATCGACGGACGCCGACGGCGACACGATGACGATTGCCCACGTCGGCCTGACTTCGACTCCGCCGCTGATCGATTGGGCGACGGTGACGGTGGCCGCACTCTCGATTCCGGGGAAGGGGACGCTGGAAATCGCCCAGAGCGGCCTGCCGGTCTATGACGACCTGGGCGACCCATCTAATCATCCCGGTGCGGGCGGGCATGCAATTGTTCGGGTCTATTATCGCGTCATCGACAGCAAGGGCGCCATCGCCCCGAACGTCGGCTATTGCGACATCGACCTGGCAACCTTGGCGGCCGAAACGACGCCGCCGGCCCTTGCCTCCATGTCTCCGGCGATCAACGCGACAAACGTCGATCCGGATGTGGCCCCGCTGCTGCAGTTCAGCGAGAAAATCCAGCAGGGAGCCTCGGGCAAGGTACTGACGGCATGGAACGCGACCACGAACGCCGCGATCCAGACATGGACTATTCCGGGTGACATCGGCTCGGGTCCGGGCAAGGTCCAATTCATCGATACCAATGTGGTTCCGCGCTTTACGGCGGCGCTGCCCAATGGGACCAAGGTTGCCTTCCGCTGGGATGCGGGCTTCGTCAAAGACCTGCCGGGCAACGCCGTTGCCGCGCAGACCGATGACAGCGTATGTTTCACCACAGTTCCAGCGGTCGCAACCCTGCTTTATCCCGATGATCCGTCGGGCTGGCGCGGGCGGTCAACAAACGTCGACATCGACCCGATCGGAGCGATCATCGTAGATGCCGCGGGAACTGGCTCATATACGACGATCAGCGCGGCCATGGCTGCGGCCTCGGCTGGCAACACGATCGCGGTAAAGGCTGGTGTCTACCCCGAGGCCATCGCATTCAAGGCCGGTGTAAGCCTTCAGGGATGGCACACGGATCGACCGATCCTTTCGGCGCAACAGCCCGTGACCGGTTTTGTCCAATGCTCGGCAGCCGATGTTGGCGTTCTGGGGTCTGTCCTTGGCGTCGCGGGCAGCCCGGTCTGGAAGAAGACGGGCATGCTCAAGTCCTCGGTGCCGGTCACGGACCTCTTGGGCCTCGCGCCCATGGAAAACTGGGTGCCGCTCTTCAATGCACAAGATGTAGCGGACCCGTCGAATCCGGATTTCCAAGAGGACGAAAGCCGGTTTCACAACATCGCGGCACATGGCGGCGACTACATCCTTAGCGGTACGAACATCATCGGCGTGACGGATGGCACCGTCATCAATTCGAGCCGCTATACCAATGCCCAGCTTCTGGCAGCCAAGGTTCGCTACTACGGCTCGCCGAATGAAATTTACATCGCACAGATCACCAGCGCGGATGTGACCGCCGGAACTATCGGCTTCGCCAGCCAAGGCAAGGTTGTAGACGGCACGGGCCGGAAGCGGTTCGCAATCCAGAACATCGCCCCGGCGATGGTCGCAGGCACCTACTTTTATTTGGACAACGGGACGACGTTCGATCTCTACGTCTACCCCTACAATCCCGCGAACATCGACAAGCTGACGATGGTCGCCCGCAAAACCATCATCACCCTCCCGAACAGCGGGTCGGACATCGCGATCCGAGGGTTCCGCTTCATGGGAGCGTCGGGGCCGGGCGCCTGCGAAGGCACCGCAATTACCAAGGTCAGCAATGGCGCCAAGCTGAACAACATCACCATCGAGCACAACGAGTTTGTCGGCGGCGCGAATACCGGCCAGCTTCACTATGGCGCGATCTGGCTTGTCACCTGCGACAACATCCTGATCCAGCACAACTCGTTCAAGTGGTGCATGGCGCACGGGATTTTCCCGAATGGATCGCTGTCCGACCAGAACGTCTGCACGATCCGCCGCAATGTGTTCCTGCGGTGCGGATCAGCCTCGGCCAAAGCCTACCGGCAGAACAAGTGGGCGTTTATGCACAACTACGCCGAGAAGTGCGGCTACCGCGCGCATGGCAACCTTTCGAACGTCTATGCAGGCGGCCTCGATGCTGTCTGGTGGGGCAACGAGTTCCCTTGGTGCAATGGGTATCTGACCGCCCAGAACATGCAAAACCCCAACTATTGCTTCAACTTCCTACCCTGTGACGACAAATATTCGGCGAGCCCGTCTGATCGGTCGAACCGCAAGATCGCCAACCAGGGCGCGACGGGCATCAGCAGGGTCTTCAACAACACCGCGCCGCCGGTCTTTTCTGGCCTGGCCAACACCGGGCATATGGCCATCTATGCCGGCGGCTCGGGTATGACCTCTCGCTACGCCAACAACATAAACCACGGCATGCCGGTCCCCGGCGACCAGGCCGGAACGGTCGAATATGCCAAGTGCAACCTGCATACGCATACCGGCTATTCCGGGTCGGTTGGCGGGAACATCGATGCCTCGGACTTCACCGGAGCCACAGGAAAGTTCGACACGACGAACGTGTTCCAGTCGGACTTGTCGCTGGTCTACGCGGACTACGCCAACCGCAACTGGGCGCCCGCCAGCGCGTCGTCGCCGCAGAAGACGATGTCGACCTGGGATATCCAGAGCGAGGTGACTGGCTACTTCATCCCGACGTTCACAGGGTCCACCCCGTTCAATGTCCCCGTCGGCGATTTCTCCCTCGATTGCAAAGGCAACCCGATCAACTACGCCGCCCTGAAAATGGGCGCGGATCAGAGCATCTGAGGTCGGGACCGTGGACAGCAAAGACCCGAACCTCATCCAGCAGGTCTTCGATGACCGGGGCGCGCTCCTGGTGTTCTTCGGCGCGCTCGGCGGGCTTGTGCGCTCGGCGGCGCTCAAGACCACCTGGAAGGAAGGGCTGCGCGTCACCTTCATCGGCGGCGCCTGCTCCTTCGGGGTCGGCGTCCTCGCCCCCACGATCCTCAAGCCGTGGATCGGGACGCTGCCGGAGGGGATCGAGGGCACCTTGGGCGGCATCTGCGCCGCTGCATTCCTGATCGGCCTGGTGGCCGTGACCATGATCGAAAGGTTCATCGCAGGAAAAGGAGGTGAGCAATGATCCGCGCGGACAAGACCACCCCGAACGCTGACGCTACCCGCACGCTCATCTTCGGGGTCGTCGTGGCGATCTGCATCATCGTCGGCCTCGACCCCGCTGTGGTCCTCTGGGAGCGCTATGCGTCCCACCGACCGTGGATCACGGCCAGCATTGAGATCGTCCCGTCGCAAGAGGGCAAGCCGGACATCCTTTACAAGGCCATGCCGCGCTTCCCCGTGCGAGGGACATGGACCGCCTTCACCCAGACCGCGAATGGCAAGCGCAGCCGTCCGGGCCTGGGCGGGGGCAATTACAAGCCCAACGACCGGCCCCCGCAGTTGTGGAGCTGGGCGGACTGGTTCGGCGTCGATCTGCCAGAGCCGCGCGAGCCATATCGGGCCTGCGTTTTCTACAACGTCCAGTCTGATCGCGGCGTCTGGGACGTCACCGACCCGAATTGCTCGCGGCTCTATGACCCGGTGACGCGGAAGGAACTGCCGTGACCTATTCTCTTGGCAAGCGCAGCAACGCCGAACTGGCGCGGGTGCATCCCAATCTGGCTCAGGTTGTGCGCCGGGCCATCACGCTCACGACGCAGGACTTCTGCGTCCTGGATGGGGCGCGCTCGGCCGAGGAACAGAACGCGCTCTATCAGATCGGCAGGAAAATGCCGGGCAAGGTCGTCACCCAGAAGGACGGCTACAAGAACAAGTCCAACCACCAGATCACCGCCGATGGCACCGGGCACGGGGTCGATCTGGTGCCCTGGGTCGATGGCAAGCCGGTCTGGGACGACACCTGGGCGCTGCACTACCAGGTCGCGGTGGCCATGAGCCAGGCGGCCCGCGACCTTGGCGTCAGGATCAAGTGGGGCGGCAACTGGTATGAGGCCATGGACCGCTATCCGGCCACGATCGAGGCCATGAAGGCAGCGGTCGAGCGCTACAAGCGTGACCACCTCGGCCCGGATCACATCGATGCCCCGCATTTCGAGCTGGTGGCGTGATGGATGAGCTGACACCCAACGAGGAAATCACCACCGCGAAAGAGCCTGAAAGGCACAAGCGAAGGCCGCGCGATCTGCATCGCGAAACTATCAACCGCACCCGGCCGGAGGGATGCGGTTGTGGCTGGAAGGTGCCGCGTCGGCCAAGCCTCGACGATCTCGACTAAACTGCAACCAAGGAGAATACCATGACGGTTCGTGCGAAATTCAAATGCCATTCCAAGGTGATGCGTGAGTCCGGCACGGATACCGTCGCCGACCTTACGTTCTTCGCCTCTTATGGCGAGGGCAAGGACAACAAGGACTGGTCGAAGTGGACCCCGGGCGGCACCCTGACCATGACCATCAGCAATCCTTCCGCGTTCGACTGGTTTGAGCCGGGCAAGGAATACTACCTCGATTTCACCGAGGCATGATGCTCAGCCTGATCCCACGCCCCTACCTGATCCTCGCCGTCGCCGCCCTGTGTATCGCGACGGCGGGCATCAGCTTCTACCGGGGCTATCACACGGGCGCCACGCTCACAGAGGCCCGACACGCGGCCGAGGTGCAGGCGGCGCAGGAAGCAACCATGAAGGCAGCGGAGGCGGCCTCACGCGCGGAATCCGAGCGGCTGGCGGCGCAAGCCGAGGCAGACAAACTGGCACAGGAGCTTGAAGATGCAGCGCGCACGGACCCTATGGCTGGCCGCCCCGCTCTTGGCGTTGACAGCGTGCGCCGCCTCTCCAAGCGTTAAGGCCCCGCCACCGCCGCCCAGCCTGATCGCGCCGTGCCGCGCGCCTGTGGCCCTGCCGGATCGCGGGCTGTCTCAGGGTGAGGTCGAGACGTTCTGGGGCCGGGACCGGTCGGCGCTCAGGGAGTGTGGGGGTAAGGTGCGCGGGCTGGCTGGGCTGTTCTAGGCGTCGCGCCAGTCAGGCTTCTTGCCGACCAGATAGCCGACAAGCTCAGCCAACTCTGCCACCCGCTCTTTCAGCGCGGCGTTCTCGGCGGTCAGGTCCAGATAGGCTTGTTCCAACTCCGGCAGACGGGCAATGCGGCGGGCGTTGGCCTCCATTACGGGCCACAGGTCCGGCTCGTTGTAATCTCCGTCGATGGCGGCGACCTCACTGCCGTCAGGCGCGATGACGACCGTATCGTCTACCGGGCCAACGCGCCATGGTCCTGACGTTCCTTCCGAGCGGTCCTTTTCGATTTCTTCGTGGGTCATTCGATAACCTCAATCGGCTCAGCGGAAAAAAACCTATTGCCCTTTCCGTTCGGACGCACAGTCATGGGTTTGAACCCCATACGCCGCCCCAGCCTATCCCAAGCGGAGTTGGCCATTTCCTGCCGCGAGGGGCCTTTACCGCATTGCAGCATAATCATCGGAACTGGTCGCATCGCGTCGAGCAATTCTTTCAGGTCCGCTTCTGACATTTCATATTCAACTCTGTCGTTCATTCAGATTTTCTCCTACTTCAGCTGCCGTTCGATTTCTTCGTGGGTCATTGGGCGATCCTTTCATCCCGATCTTCGCGGACATAGTCGTGGTCAGGCTCATCGCCGCAGCATGTCTCGCATTCGACAGTGCCGGTGCCATCGCAGAGCGGGCATTCGATTCCGTCTGCCATCTCGCCATCCCCGCCGCAATTCATGCAGTCTAGGGCCTTGTGGCCGTAGCAGTCGGGGCACTGGTCATCCGCCGGGCCTTGCAGACGCCATGCATCATAGCCTTTGAGGGTCATCATTCACTCCTTGCGGTTTTCATCGGCGGCACGGGGCTGGACGCCAGTGCCTGACTGTCCACGCATTGCACCGCCACGTCCGGGAAGGCCCCGTGCATCGCGCCCCAGACAGGCTCCATCGCCGCCTCGCATTCGGCACGGCTCGGGAACGGGATCATCGCCATGACGGTCGGCTGGCCGTTCCAGTTGGCGCTCACGATCAGGGCCACGATGAAGGGGGTCATCGCGCGGCCTCCTGTGCCTCTGCCCAGCCGGCCCATTGGTCGGCCATCGCGTTTGCCACGCCGCTGAAAAAGCGGCTGCGCTCCTTCCAGCGATCCGGGCCGGGCGACATGCGGTGCACCCGCGCCACGCGTCCGTCCACGATGTTTGTCGGCGTCAGCGGCGGCAGGTTCTTGAGCCACAGGCAGGTGCGCTTCGTCTCGCCATGCCCAAACTGCCACGGCTGGATCGACTGCGCCGGCTCAGAGTAATTGCGGATGCGGGCCTTGGCGTGTTTATGCATGACCGGGTTTTCGACCGCGATGCGCGGGATTGGCGCGTTCCAGAAGTCCGAGAAGAGCGCCGCGCCCTCGTCCAGTTCGCGCCACAGGTCGGCCTTGCTGCGCCCCGGCGGCGGGACCGACAGCCAGCGAACGCCGCTGTTGGTGAGCCGGGTGCATGGCGGATGCGCCACCATGAGCAAATCCCATCCATCACCCAGAATGTCGCGGGCATCGCCAACGATGTGCTTGTTCGACCGATCCTCGGCCGGTAGCAGATCGCAGGACCAGGCATCATGGCCGCGCGCAGCGAAGGCCCGCCTTACCACGCCCGAAAATTCGCAAGCCACCAGCACCTTCATGGCGATCATGCCGCACCCCCGATCTGGTCGATGTTCCCGCGCGCGACCTCGAACGTGTAGGCGGCGACCCAGTCGTTGCGGTCCCATGCGTGGGGGCCGTGCAGGTGGTTCCAGAGGTCTCGGAAAGCCGCTTTGTAGGTAGCCAGCGGAACGTCTAAGCGGGTCACGCCCTCTTCAAATGCGTCATCCTCGCTGATGTCTTGGATCCGCTGCACCCGCACGTCTGTGACGGTCAGCGTTAGGCGACTGGCCCAGCGGGGCATGTGGATGGGGGAGCGCCAACGGATGCCTCCATTTGAGCGGTCGAAGCCCGTCCGGTAGATCGCTGCGCGATCACGATCGGACGGGTTTATCGTCTGCTCCACACCATCGCTCATGCGATACGCGGAGGCCGGGACAAGCGCATGAGCCTCCCGCACCCAGAGCCGGTCGCCCACCGCGTAGGCGGTCTTGATCGTTGCACCAATTCCCATGCCGCCGACCAGTCGCCATGTTCGCGGGCCAACCTGCTCTGAGCGCCAACCCGTGAAATTCTGGTTTTCGCCTGTTTCCCACGCGATCTTTGGCAACCGCCGCGTCTGACTCTTTCGCCGGTCGAGCAGCGCCTGGATCATTGGCGCCGAGAAGATGATGGGACGGTCAGCCATCATGCACCGCCTTTCGCGCGCAGACCGTCCGGTAGGTTGAAGCGCTCCCGAAAAGACTTCGGGTTTAGAGGCGGCTCAGGGAGATCGTCGAAGTCGATGAAGTGCGAGAAAAAGCCATGGTGTCCCTCTGGAAACGTCCGAAAATCCTCGACATCCGCGTTCCACCTGAACGTGGAGTAGAACGTTTTTGTTTCGAACGGCGGGCGCTCAATGCCAAGGAACACGCGCCCGTCTCTAGGCGCATATCTGGCAAGCCGAAGGATTGATTTTCGCGCCATCACGCACCGCCTTCCACATCCCACCGTTCATGATCGCCGAATTGCTCGATGCTGTTGCCCTCCTGAATATCGAGAAACGGCCTGCCGCGCTTATGGCCGAGGCTACCCTTCGCCGGGCGCCTGATGGCGTCGAGGTGATCCTTCTCGCATTTTGGGCACCTGTCGGTTTCATATGGTGTCCAGCAATAACGGCAGGTCGGCATCACCCCATCACCTCCACGATCAGCAGCGCCCAGATGGCAGCGCCGAGGATGGCGGCGGGAACGATCCACCAGCCTATGCGGTAGCGCTCTTTCCTTGAGGATTTCGTTTCCAACGGCCACTCCTGTTTCAAGAGTGGTTGAAAAGATTGGCTTTAGCCTAGATTGTGGATCTGGGGGTCCCCCGTTCGAGCCGGGGAGGCTGTACCAATCTTCTCAACCACTTAGTTAAAATTCCTGCCGCAAGCTTGCATCAACTTGCATCAGACTTGTTTCATGAACGTTCTGCGCGGAGGCGAAGGACGTTGTTCGCGCCAACTGACTTCTCCCGGATGTAGCGCTCGGTCGTCTTGCCATCGGCATGATTCGCGGCCTGCTGTAGCTCGACCTTGGTCGCTCCCTTGCGGTTGGCGTCGTTGATCGCTCCCGCGCGGGTATCCATCATCCAGATGTCGTCGGGGACGTTGGCGGTCTTGCGGTACGCACGCCAAAGGTCGCTCCACCTAAACCGATCGAAGGGCATTCCATTGCGATCCACGATCACTGGCCCGACGCGCTTCTCCTGGGGGATAGCCATGAGCCGGTCGCGCACGTCCGGCACCAGCATCAGATCCCAGTCGATCGTCTCCGGGTCGCTGTCGATCGTCTTAGTCGCAGCCTTGGAAAGCACCGTGATGTCCTTGTCGAACATGTGCCAGACAAGGCCGTTGCCCCATCGCGAGTTTTTGCGGCAGATGCCCGAACGCTCTTCGCCCTTCTCAAGCTTGAAGAAGTCGCCGCGCACGTCCATCGCGCGCAGGGCGAGACGCCATTGGATCAGGACACCTGTTGCGAATGCCGTGTCACCGGCTTTGTCGGCCGCAGCTATGACGGCAAGGACCTGCGCCTCGCTCGGAGAAGAGGTGCGTGGCTTCGGGGATTTCAGGCGCAGCTCACCAAGAACCGCCTGCGCATCCTTCGCCCCAGTCATCTTCAGTGCCACGCCATAGCCCGCGAGAATGCGAAGCATCGTGAACTTCGCCTTGATGAAGTGCGCGCTTCTGCCCTTTTCCTGCATGGCGCGAACGATCCGCTTGGCCTCAGCGAAGGAGAAGTCCGCGATCAGATCATGGGCGAGAACCGGCTCCCAGTAGGCGATATTGTCGAGGTATGTCACCTTCGTGTTGGGCTGAACGTCCATCATGGGAGAAATGTCATCGCTCTTGTAGCGAGCGAACAATTCGCCCCAAGTGCCCGGGTTCAGCTTGGGCTTCGAGCCTTCGAACCAGTTGACCATTTCGCGGGTCAGGTCGCGGGCCTGGGCGGCGCGCTCAAGGTCAAGGCCGTCTCCGGCTTTGCCAGCAAGACGCTTGGTGGTGAAAGCGTAGCCAGCCTTGCGGTATTTCGCGGGTGCCTTCCAGTAGATCAGGCCCCCGGAAACGCCTGTACATGGCGCGTAAGTGGGATCGGAACCGTCCCATAGTCGGTCATCAAAGCGCATCTAACCTGGCTCCTTTTGAACGCGGCTCGGGATAGGCAGCCGCAGGGGCAGGATCAGCGACCCGCCGTCGTTTCGCAAGAAAAGCGTCCACATCGGCTTTCAAAGTCAGCCCGATCAGCTTGTCTTTGGCCGGAAAGCCTTCATGCTCAAGCACTGGCCTGGTCTTCTTGAACCAGTCGAGCGACTGCCCGAGCTTGGCCGCGCACCAGCGTTCGCTTCCGAAGGCCGAAACTTCCTCCATCGTGCGATCATGAGAGGTCATCACACGATCTCCCAATCAGTTCCGCAGATCAGACCAAGACCGACCCACCGCGCTTGCGTCTCCGCCATGCCGTCGAGAAGGCGCATGGCGAACATCGTCGGGTAGCGCTCCACGATCCATTCGACCCGCTTGTCGCGCCGGTCGATCAGGTCATGGCAATGCAGGCACCCTGCCGCGACGAACAGGTCGGAAACCTTTGTCGCAACGCCCTTCCCGATGGTCGGCATGTGGCAGGGAACCACGGTATCCTGTGCAGCGCACTTGTGGCCGGGGATCAGGCTGGCAACCCGGAGCGAACAAGGCATGTCGCGCACCGCGTCCAGCATCGCCGTGCTTCTTACCTTCGGCAGCATGTGCGGGTTCATTGCCATGCCGTCCTCTTCGTGAAACGGCCATCGGAAACCTCGATCCCGCGCGACTGCACGAACTTGCTGACGCGCGCCATGGAGACGCCCAGTTCTTCGGCGATACGCGAGACCGTATGACCTTGGGCGCCAAGAGCACGAACAAGCGCTTCATCCAGCGGCCCGCGTTGACCCGCCCGCACGACAGACGCGGCCTCTTCGATGACATCCTTTGGAACAGACCGGATCAGGTGCTCGCCCATCCAGTCCTCTGGGGTGTGAGCGGTCATTGTGCTGCCTCGCTAGCAAAAAATTCACGGACCGCAGCGAGGGCCTGAGTAGTGTTGGTCGTAACCGCGTTGCAGACCCCAACAAAGAAGTCGCAATCTGCTGCCGCCTCGCGGGATTTGATCGGACGATGATTGCTGAACCGCACTTTGAACGATCTGTCTCCGCGCGAGACAGTGACATACTTTGATACCGTGCGACGCGCTTCATAAAGTGTGATCGAAAATCCGTCTGCTAGGAGCGTTTCGCAGAACTCTATCCATCTCTGCTTCTGATAACCCAATGCTATGGCCCGTCTGGCACGTTCTTGAAGGAATGGCAGAGTGACCCGCTCATTTGATGCTTTGCGGTTTGAAGCTGCTTTAGGCTTCTTGTTTTTGCGGCTCATTCCTGCGCCCTCTCAGCTCCAACCCAGCCACCGCACCAATCCTCGGCATCCTGCTTCGCTTCCTCTGTGTCATAGGGGCAGTCAGTGATGGGCTTACCGCTCTGGAACGCATCGGCACCGCGATCCCATGCGACGCCACCAGGCGCGCCGCTCTCGGCAAGCGCGCGAAAAGCCGCGTCAGAGAGGGCATCGTTGCTCGCGGTCACTTCGGCCTGCCCGTCCACGACTTCGCCGCTGTCGGGGCTGATTGGCGCGGTTTTCGGCATGTCCTCCGAGGACTGCGAGATGCGTTGCGCGAGGTTGATCCGGCTGGGCCGGTCAGAAGGCGTCACGTCGCGCATCGCCTCGGACTGGATTTCGTCCTTCTCGTAAACGCCCAGGATCACGTCGGGGAAATGCCGGCGGCACATCGCGCGGACGGAGTAATACCAAAGCTGCTGGTCCGGGTCGGCGGTCCAGAGCGGCGAATTCTTGGTCTTGATCGTGCCGATCTCCGGGCCTTCGTAATCGACACGGTCGCCGTCGTCCGTCTCACACCACAGCCGCCAACGGCGCTTGGCACCTTCACCTTCGATCTTGCCCTTGATCCGGCCTTTGATCGGTGCGCGTTGCTCGATCACCGCATGGATCAGCTGCGCCTCATAGGCGATCCGGTCGTTGACCGAATAGGACTTGTTCGCCACCGCAAAGGGGTCCATCCGCCAGTTCAGGGATTGCAGCGCCACGGCCAGACACGCGCCGGGCTGGCCGCGCAGGTGCTTCGGCACCGCCTGACCAGCAACGGCCATGAGTTTCGCGAACTCCATGACTTGCCCCATATCCTTGAACGACAGGCCGCCAACCTCAGCCGAAACCGCCGTTGCACCGGCAACGACCAGATCGGTCCTGGCGGCAATGCGTTCCTCGATCGTTGCCTCGCTCACGCTGCGTTCCTTTCAATGTTGGGGATTTCGCCGTTGAACTGCATCTCGCTGAAGCGTTGCGACTGGCTCTCTGGCAGGGTGTAGGTCATCAGTCCTTCGACAGGCATGGGCCAATGGCCGGCCTCAAGGCACTTGGCGAAGGTGTCGATCCCGTGGCGGCACATGACGCGCGCCCAATAGAGGCTTTCGGCGTCCAGCCTGACGGGCGTCACGGTGTAGGGCGGGTTCGACTGGCACATGACGAGGACGCATTCCTCTGCCGTCGTGCCCATCACCACTTCTGCGCCCATGATCGCCAACGCCATCTGCAAGGCGTAGCCATGTTCGGTGATCGCCTGATGCACGGCTCGTTGAATGCTTTTGGTTCTCGGCGCGAAGGTCTTCAGGTCGCCAAAGTCGAAGCCATTGTCTGGGATCACGTCCGGGCGCGACTTCAGCCAGACGCCCGTGATCTCGTCTTGCCAGATCAGCGAAACCTCCGTCAGGCCGCCAGTCAGCGCCTCAATAGCCTCCGGGCACTTCCGCAGGTTCTCGGCCATGAACATGATGTGCTGGGCCTGTTGCTCGCTCAGAAGCGCGCGACCTTTTTTGGCCTTGGCATCGAACGCAGCCCACCATTCCGCTCCTGCCTTGGCCGCGTCGGACCAGAAGCCGTTCTTCTCGAACGCAGCGACCTGAGTTGCAGTCGGCCGCTTAGGCGCATCACCCGGCACATATGCGAAGTGGTCGTCAAAGACTTCATCGCCCAGGATCAGAGCATGTGCCGCGCGACCAAGGATCAAGGCGTCGCTCGTCTCGGCCTCGGGGTAGCGATCAGGGTTGCCCTCCCACGAGGTCCAGAAGTGCCAAGGGCTTTCGTTCACGATCTTCCGAATGCCGGAAGAGGAAATTGACGGGCCAGGGCAGACCGATTGCGAGTGATAGAGCGCCATCGACAGCCGGTAGGCACCGTTCTCGGTCACCTGTCCGTCGTCTGGGATCGTGCGAATTTCCATGTCTCACCACCCCAACGCGCGGGCGATTTCCGGGGCGTTGTAGATCGCCAGGCAAATCCCAATGATCACGGTCAGTCCGACAACATCAGCGATCACCCCCAGCGGACCGCGCGCTTTCAGCGCCTCAGCGATCTGTTGCGTCAGCGGCGGGTCATCCTCGACCTGCGACAGGACGGCGGCGCGGACCAGCTGGGCATCGCGCCAATCAAGCGCATCGCCGTCATCCATCAGGGTTGCGCAGGCCGCGAGGACGGCCTGATCGCTATAGGTGCTGGGCTTCGCGCGGATCACAGCGCGGGCCTCAGCAAGCCTTGCCTCGCGACGGTGCCAGTCGTTGCTGGATGGGGTAGCGATGGTCATGATGGTCACTCCGAAAGCATTTTGCGAAGCTGTGCTTCTTGGGCGTCCCGTGCGGCGTCCCGTGCGGCGTCCCGTGCGGCGGCCCCTGCGGCGGCCCCTGCGGCGGCCCCTGCGGCGGCCCATG
>OFQX01000332.1_pt1 | contig 14782 bp, 18 predicted proteins | sample 1542951 | NCBI WGS metagenome assembly OFQX01 (sample SAMN07774215, study PRJEB24372) | wastewater metagenome | isolation source: WWTP Novara (Effluent) | place: Italy: Novara | collected 2015-12
TTTGGAACAAGAAAGAAAAAAGCGGAAAACAAGTTTGTTATATGGGGCAGTGGACGATGAAAGGCTCAGAAATAGTGCTACTAGGTACAAGGGGAAAAATGACGCAATTCCTTAAAAGCAGAAAAGTTAGACAACTCGTGGAAGCACAAAGAGATAGAGGTAAACACAGTAAAAAACCGCAAGAAGTGAGAGATAAAATAGTAGAAATGTTCGGCGATATTCCAAGAATAGAACTCTTCGCCAGAGAAAAAACAGAAGGCTGGGATGTATGGGGTAACGAAGTAGATAGTGATATTGACTTGCAAAATAAAAGCTAAGGGTGTATGCTGTAAAGGTAACTATTGATTGAAACGAATGAAACCGATAAAAGAAGTAATCGAAGAAAAATACACCCGGGAATACTTTCAGAAAATGGGACGGAAGTGGTGGGACGATCTCACTCCGGAAGAGCAGATAGCCCGCAAGGAAAAGCTCAGGAAAGCCTCAAAGCGTGGCGGCGAAGTAACAAAGCAGAAGTTTCTTGATAAAAGTGTTGACATAGCTTAGGGGGTATGCTATACTGGACTCATCAAGGTAAGCAGTGTGATCGTCGCATAGCGAGATCCCTGAAGCCGAGATACATAATAAAGTAATAGTAAAAGTATGACCGGATATTACCCGACGGACTATCTCTTCGACGCAGACTATGCGACGAAGCAATCCTATCCAACAAGGAAGCATTGGACGGTAGGAATGATACTCGGAGCAAACGAGATCGAGGACGAGCAAGAAGAAAAGTTTATGACAGAACACCAAGCAGATAATCAGGAGTCGAGCAGATAATTATTATCAGCCCTGGGTGAAGAGCCAAAAACAAAATGAAAGAATTATTCCTCTATCGGATTAAGAAAGCAGAGAAGCCAAGCAAGTTTGAAAAAAAATTAAGGAAGGTTGCGATGTGGTTGGTAATAGACGTGGTAGTAATAGCAGTTGCAGTTACACTTTTTCAAGAAGCACTCAACTCAAGCTATCACGTCGAGATTACACGCTGGGACGCAAGCCAAGAACCGGAGCTGGGAAAGCTAATGGCAGACCCACAAGGCGAAGGGGATGACGGCGTGTCGGTGGAGGAGGGAGAGGTGTCACCCGACCCTCTCCTCACCATAAAAAAAGTAGCAGAGGAAGAAGGAGTCGATTGGAAAGTTTTGTACGCCATCGGACAAAAAGAGAGTCAGTACCATCCAAACCGAGTCGGAGACACGCACCTCAAAAACGCCTCATACGGGTATTTCCAAATCAACCGAGGCTATCATCCAACCGTTACGATAGAACAAGCCAACGACCTTGAGTGGTCGGCACGGTGGACAGCCAAGAGATTAAAGAAGAACGAGTGGAGAGGCGAAGCAGAGATGATCCGAAGTCACAATGGTCTCGTCGCAGACTATTCAAACAAGTGGTATGTGGACGATGTAATCCAAATTATCGCAAGCTTATGAGCCTGAAAGAAAACGATGTGATAGCAGAAACAATCCACTACGACCTCGAACAGACTCTCCGTGAAGCAAGACGAGAGTCAGGCATGACGCTTCGGTCGATAGCGTCAGTCATCAAAGAGGTGTTAGACAGAGATGAGCTTAATAGTCTTATCGAAGAACTTAAATCAACCAAATTATAAATCTATGGCATTTTTACCTACGGGAGCCGAAGCACCAAAAGAATCAAAAGGATACATGAAGCTAATCGAGGGGAGTATCAAGTTTCGTGTCGTCAGTCCAGCAGTCTTTGGATATGAGTATTGGAACAACGAAAAGAAGCCAGTCCGTCTCCACGAACAGCCACGAACGAAGCCGGCAGATATTCGCACAGAAGAAGATGGGTCTTACTCAGTGAAGCATTTCTGGGCCTTTAAAGTGATTGATCGCGCGGATGGTTTTGTGAAGATTTTCGAGATTACCCAGAACGGAGTAAAGCGTGACATCGAATCTCTCCTCCAGAACTCAGACTGGGGTGAGCCGACCGGATACGACATCACGATTGTCGGAACGGGAAAAGGAATAGAGCGACGCTACACCGTACAGCCAAGCCCACACAAGGAACTCACAGCCGAAGAGAAGTCACTTGTGGCACGGACGGAGATTGACCTTGAGTCACTTTTCGCTGGGAGCGATCCATTCAAGAAAGAAACTCCTTCAGAAGAAATCCCTATCGTAGCACCAAAGGCTTCCGACGTACCGTTTTAGTATGGAAAAGCAAATAAATCTTGAAGAGATAGGAAGAGACATATTCCGTTTCAGAGATTTTCCTGAAAAGCTCGACGGTATCAATTTAAAGCTCGCTGGGTGGTATTCGTACTACTCAGCGAAGATGATACCGCTCGAACTTGCAGAAGCGAAGTTTTGGCAGGACAACAAGAACTTAAACGCCGAAAAGCCGGTGAGCGACGCAATGGTCAGAGCCTTGTGGAAGATAACTCCCGATGGCTACAAGATGATTGAAGTGGAACGGACTCTAAAGACTTGCGAGAAGCTGATGTCTACGCTCCGGACTTCCATCTCTCGTGCTGATCGGGAACTAAGAAACATACAATGAAAAAAACACCACTCGCAAAAAAGAGTAAAAAACATTCTAGCTCATGGTGGAGAAAGAAACGAGTGGAAGAGGCAAAGAAGATTGCCCTCGAACGAGATAATTACTGTTGCGTTCGATGCGGGAAGTCAAAGGAAGCTGGATACGCAATCCACGGGAGTCATGTCTATCCTGAGGGGACTTATCACAATATGTCCGCCGATCCGCTTAATATAAAAGCCCTTTGCTACCAGTGTCATTTTAATTGGTGGCACAAACACCCCACCGAAGCGGGAGCATGGTTTAGAAAGACATTCCCGGAACGCTACGCTTACCTGAAAATGAAATCCCTCGAATCAATCAAGATAAACTGGCAGACATACTCACCCATAGAAGCGTCGATAGAGGCGATCGAGATAATAAACGCATCAAAATAGACTAGCTCTCTCTAATAACAAGTAATAAATAATCAGTAAAGGTAAAGAGATATGAAATTTGAATGGAAGGAAGAATGGACGAATAATTTTATAGCATACAGCTTTGCTGTTGGATTCGTTTTTATTTGTATAGCAATAGGAATAAACATGGGACTTTATGAATAAATAACCAAATAATAGACTCCCTGGCTGTTGAGTGGGAATCGAAGCGGTAAGAAAGCGGGAGAAGTCGCTAGATGGGAAGCCTCTCGTCCCTCATCCTGCTCAGCATCGAGGGAGTCTAAAGAATAATAATATGGAAGAGAAAGAATTAATTGAAGCACTTAATAAAGCATTAGAGCCGATACAATCCGCTCATCAGGAGTATCTCGTTAAGGTAATGGAAGCAGTTAAAAACGCCCTTGAGTTAGGTATAGATATTGGTAAATCTCTCAAAAAATAACCAACCTAAGAGAATAATAACATGGAAGAGAAAACAAAAAATCTCGTAGTCATTGGAAGGGATGGCTGGGTCTATGTCCTCTATAAAGGGAAATCCATTGGTCTCGGAGATATAGGGGTAGATGTAGAGATTGAAGACCTGAGAAAACTCCATAAGCCCAAAAAGAGAAGCGAGGAAATGAAGACACAGGCTATGAATATGCTTTCGGCAGGAGAATCAAAGTCTGATGTGGCGAAAGAACTTGGAATATCACGACCGACCCTTTACAAGCTAATCGAATAACCAACCCAAGGTTGGCTGACTCATGGGGGGATGGGGATGGATAATGTCGTTCCGCATGAAATATAGCGGTCAATCCCGAACTTCTTCCCAGCAGTCAGCCAGTCTTAATAAATAAATAGGTTGGCTGTTGGGGGATATGTATGTTGGAGGTCTATGGGGCGATTCAACCCAACATTCTTGCTCATAGACTATCCCCATCAGCCAGTCTTATAAGAGAAATGTATGAAAACTTGGGAAAATGTAGTTTGTAGTCATGACGATGGTTTCCACGCCGATTGTTTTGCTTGTGGTTTTAAGTTCTGCAAACAACAAATAACCTCCGAAGTAGAAGCGGAAAGAAAGAATGGTTGCATAGCGGGGCATTGCGAACATAGCCGTATTGGTATCTGTGCCGACTGTTATTTAGAAGATGCGAAAGTGCATAAGAAACTGAGAGAAGCCGCCGTAGAAGCGAGGGAGAGGGAGATAAGTGAGAAAATAATGAAATACAACGGTGAGGGCTGCTATGCTCTCGGAGAAATCCTAGCCATAATCAATCCACCTAAGGAATAATCCTATGAGCTACTGCACATGTCCACATCATAAAAATCAAAATAATAACGAATGTTTTACAGATATAACATTTGAAAAAAATGGTGATTATTCCATTGAACTAAATTATCATGTCATTGATGAAAATGATAAATGTACTCGCTGTGGAATTTTTGTACATGGGATGCTTGAAATGGTAGAAAATTTAAATCCTAAAAGTTTAAAATATAGCGCATCCAAGAGTGAACAGAATAAGAAGAGTGAATGGGATGTTAGCGGACATGGAATAGCATGGACAGGTAATGATTTTTTTAAAGCAAAAGAGACGGATATGGAAAAAGAAGGACAGCTCGGAGAGGAGTGTGATTGTGCAAAAATGAGCTGTAAAGATACCTGCCTGAAAAACCATACCCATAAGACATTCAGCTGCCGTGTGTGTGATCCTTTAGTAGCCACCAACATTGAAGAGAAGAAAGACTGGGAGAAGGAACTTGAGGAGACTTTAGTCAGATGGGTTACGAGCTCGCCTGGAGAACCTGAATTGATTGAAGTTATGAAAAACTTCATCCGTGAGAAGCTGAAAGAAGAGAGAGAGAAATGGAGACTCAAAAACGCAGGACTGTATCGCCAGCTATTCGGGGAAATGAATGATGAGAAGACCTTCACCGCAAAAGAACTCTGGAAAATGTTCAATGACTACTCCCCTCTCTTCACGGAGTAGCAGAAGAAGGCGCTGGCGGATAATCTTAATTCGATAATGAAAAAGAAATGACCACAATAACAGGAACAGCTTCCTACCGCACACCGACAGAAGAAGAGGCAAAAAAGAAAATAATCCAGATTGCTTGTTGGTATTGCGGAAAGAAATGGTATGAGCCAAAAGCCTACCTCCTCAAGCAGTTAAAAGAATGGTGTGAGGTGTATAGTATGAGCCTATCCACAATAATAGAGAAGAAAAAGAAGGAGTTTAGAAAAAAATGTCATACAGAACCAAAGTTTTTCGGAGACATTACTTGGATTGATACCTTCCTCGAAAAAGCCATAAGGGAGAGTGTAGAGGAGGCTCTGCGGGAGGTGAGAGGGTTAGGAATTCCAGATTTTGACAATCGGGTTAAAGAGTTTATGAAATAGAGTATGAAAAAACCACCTCGGATTGAAGTGGTTTTTCGTTTGCTTACTTTTTTGCCTTAAGTCGGAAGTAGACTGTCGATACGAGAGTTGCTACTGAGACGATAGCCAGGACTCCTTCGGTCAGTTGATCCGCTTCTCCTTGTGAGATAGCTCCTATCGTAACGACGAAAGCGAGTACGGCTGAGATGATGGTTCGGTAGCCTGTAAGATTCATAATTTGTTCTTGGGATTGATTAGACTCCTGTACGACCTCAGGAATAGGGTTATTCGGCGTTATAATCGTTTCTGCGGGGTTTTCCTTCTCCTTTGGTACATTGGTATCATTCTTCTTTATTTTGTACTCCTTGAGCGTTTTAGGCAGGGAGTCTATCAGGGGAAATCGGGTTGCTTTTGCTTCGGAGTCGTAGGCGTAGTGATTCCGGTCCCAGGTTATATCGTTCATGAGTCCGACCTTTCGGAGTTTTGTTTGGAGTTCTTTCCAATTTACGATGTCGCAGGCCATTCCTCTCCGATGGTTGGAGTTGAGGGTCTTGCTCTTCCCGTTCTTGACCATGAGCTTCTGTTCTTCGAGGGAACGCCAGGAGGAGACTACGATAGCTTCGGGGACTTGGGTGAGTCGGTCGAGGTACAGTTCATCGGCGATCACGTCTCTTGCCCGATAGGTAAGACCGTTGTACTTCATCGCTTTCTGCTTGAAGACCATTATCATAGAAATTCGTTAAGAGTTACTTTTTCTTTTGATTCCAGTTGAGAGTCTTTCATTTTAAGAACGGAGCCTATTTTGAGTTTGTTGAAAAGTGACTTGTCGATGGCTTCCTGACTCCATCTTTTCGGACGGATAGGTTCGAGGGGTTTCTCTGCTTCGGAAATCTTCTGCTGACAAAACGAGCAGTACCCCGCACGATCGGCTCGATGCTTCCTACCTTGTATACATTCCATATACCGTACAAATATCATAAATTAAAGCCACGAGGATAATCCCACTCACAAGAGCGAGAGTCTTGAGGACGAAGATGATGATTTCTTGGCTGAGGGTTTTCATATATTTTGTGTCCCATAGCTTTTTACATCAGTATTTTTCAGTCCTGAGTAGATTAAATACCCCAGTCCGAATGTGGTGAGTGTAGAGGCTATGAATAAGATAGTGAGGATGAGCATGTATTTCTTGAGTGTTTTTATAAAACATGAGTTATAAAATTATTGCTCTCTCGACCTTTTCGCCGGCTCCGGCAATAAGTCTATCCATGAGCGGTGTTCCCTATAATCTGCCGTCGAATCGTTTGATTATTACTTGTTAATACTTTCTAAATCTACTTCTTTACAGCTTTTCCCAAAATGGCTAAGGGTGTGATAGCAAGGAGTCACTTCTCCTTGGTCATTAACGCATTCTCCTGCGGTTCCAACATCTAACCCTTCTACCCATTCGTGGAATAAGCGTCGGAAGATACTTTTTGCTGCTGTTGCTCTTTCTGCTTCTGGGACTATAGCTTCTATCAGTGTGAGGACTTGACCTTCTAAATCTTTTGCGTGTTTGTAGTTTGACATAACTTTGACTCGACTGGACGGCAGATTGTAAGGAACACTATGAGCGGTATAGGAGAGGTACTCGATAAGCTTTTTTAATCCACCATTACACGTGACCAACACGATACCTATTTCTAGGGCAGTCCGCTTATTGATGAGGCTAGAGCTGGCTAGTTAAGTCAGATACCTCAATTCTTTTCCCCTCTCCCCCAACACAAGGTTGGGGAATCATGTAAATACCCATCTTACGACGGGGGAGAGAGGGAGGATGGTTCATCCCCCTTAATGATACACCTTCTGTTTAAACATTCAACCGTTTCCCAGGTGGAATTTTCGGAGTATCTGGGACAGGCGCTTGTTTTTCTTGTGCGGGAGGTTCTTTTGGCACTTCCTTCGGGACTTCTTGGCACAAGGCGATGAGCACCGTACCGATGACTGCGATGACTGTGCATTCCATTTCACTCTCCTCTCCTAGTCGAGTTCTCCGTTAACGTCGGTTACTTCACCGAAAGGCACATAGTCGAGAGGCGGTTTCACCTCCTGATGACAGGCGAGATGCCGATAGTGCTTTCCGTTGAAATCGTAGTGAGGGATGCAAGGCTCACCGTCCTTGATGTCCTTGCCACAGATTACGCATTTGGCGAACCACATTGGAGCCTCCGTATGTAGTCAAGCAGTTTTTCGAGACACCCAAGGCTGCAAAACGAAAGTGTCATGTGAACGATTGGAACGTCGATTGGCTTTCCACATTCGCAACACCTCATGGAATCCTCCTTGGTATGAATTGATTGATACGGCGAATCAGGTAGACGTATTCCAGCACCACTCGCTCACGGACTTCCCCGTAGAAGCTAGAGTTCATTGACAAATGCATACTCACCTCTTTCTTTTAAAATGACATCGTTATATGCCATAGCTGCTTCTCTCGCTGTTTTGAAAGAACCAATGTGTATCTGCTTTCCGTCCTTTTTATAAAAAGCTCTCCATGGTGTTGACAACTCATCACCGTTCTTCTTCCTGACCCACCATTTACAAACGCCTTTGTATCCTGATTTATTTCTCTTGTGCACACTTTGATTAAAGCAATTCTGAGATGGGGATACTATCCGAAGGTTTCGTTTTCTGTTATCCAATTTGTTGTGATTTTTGTGGTCAATAATATCACCAAATTTTGCTTCCATTATTACCCTATGCATGAACTCCGTCGTTTTTATGTCTCCTTTCCAGCAGGATCTATTTGAATATCCTGCTGAGTGCAACATCCATTTATGCTTATTTATCCTCTCAAAGTCTTCATCATCTACTAGAGCGAACTGCCCTTGTGTTAGTGCTATCTTTTTCATATTTATAACACAAAAGGATAGCCGCCTTGCGAGTAGCTATCCATCCGTGTACGCAAGACTAATTACAAGTCTATTGTATCACGGATGAACGGCGTTGTCTAGAGACATTTCTTCGGAATATACCGACGCACCCTTTCAATAAATGCGATGTATTCCGAAACTACCATTTTTCTTACTGGGTTATACCAGCAAAAACTGTGATAGTGATAGGTCATACCCGTTTCGAGGTCTTGATAGGGAACGTTGTCACGCCCTACCGTTTTCTTACAGTAGTAGCACAACATGGCATTTCCTCCTTGATAAAGAACGGGGAGAGGCGAGAATTTCCTGCCCTACCCTGTGCCTTAACACTTCTTTCCGCCTTTTTTCTTTGTCATATTATTTCTTACCACATTTAATACAATACCAACCACCACGTCTACGATACTGTCTATCATGTATGCAGAAGACTTCTTGCAACCAACCAAGTCCTTGAAAAAACCAAGGAGCTTTCATGTAGATTTGATTGTAGTGAATGGCGATTAAGGTTTCTATGTTCATAGATACATTATAGCATTTTAACACTCAAAAGTAAAGGTTACTTTATCGTATTTTTGATATGTATAACAGAAGATATGATACCAGCAATAGCAATAATGAATGCCGAAATCCAAAGGGTACCTTTTTTCACCTTTCCTGCTACATCCACTATATCTATCAATGGCTCAACCTTCGTATGGAGACTATCCATTTTGTCATGGAGTGCTTGGAAGTTTTCAGACAGGGATGGAGGAGTGGAATCCCTCACCATTATTATTGCTTGGTCGAACTTCTCCGAAAGCATTTCAAATCTTTCATCGAGAATTTTCTCACGTTCAATAGCAAGCCGTTTCCGCTCCTCATACCCCTGCAAATGTACTTTTATATCGTCTTCGAGTGTCATAAATTGTTTATTTGATAGCTGCCATTTCGGCGTTCTCATCAATGTCGTCAATCTTCGTAGCCCTCGCTGCCGTATACCCCTGTGCGGTGAGTCCAGCTTGAACAATCGCCTCTGTCGCAGCAGCTCCAGCAGAGAATGGAACAACATGGTTTGGTGCGGTGAAGAGCGTTCCTCCAGTCGTATCTATGAGGTCGATACTGTCTCCAGTCGTGTAATCTACTCCATACCCACCCGTGATTTTCAGAGGCACAGAAGGAGAGGACGTGTTCTTTACCTTCATCGAGGTCAGGCGGTAGTTAGCCGTATCGGTTGCGGTAACATAGGCGATGTCATCAGCGATACCAGCAGAGGTGAACATCCAGTAGGCGAAGGCAGCATAGATGTCTTGCCAGGTTGTCGTTCCCGTAGCGATGTCGATGTTTACAACGTCCGTTGCAGCATCGGTGAAGGTGATGTCAGTAACCGTCGAACCATTTACTCCGTTCAGGTCATACACCGTATCAGCTACTTGTCCGAGGTCACGAGAGACGGTCGTTACTGTGCTCGTCAGTGTACCGAGGTTTTGTTCGGTGAACATCTTTGCGGTTATGCCTGAAACATACGCAGCACGGACACGGATATTCCTATCTACGGTATAGACCTCTGAGTACACCTTGGTCGTAGCCAAGACGACATCATTGAAGAGCTCACTGCTCGTCAGGGTATCGTAAATCTTAATCCGAGTACCTGAAACGAATCCTGAGAGGTTCACATAGAGGGTTGCAGGTGGTGCGTAGGTAGTTCCATCATCAGCAGTGAAGAGGTTGAAGTCAGCGTGTGCAGTTGACCCGTCACTCTGTACGACTCGAACACCCTTTAAGGCTGCTCCTGTGTCTCCATAGATTACTCCACGAACGGTCTTATAGGATGAACCATTAAGTTGTACGAGGTCATGCCAGTTGAATGTATCTTTCGTTTCAAATGTTCCACCGAGTGAGTAGTTATATCGGAGCCATCTCATTATTTCTTCACCCGTATGTCCTCCTACTGAGTCAGTAATGGTTATTGAGAAGTCCTTACCATTCCATGTTACAGGACTTCCTGCATGGTCGGTGATGGTTACACCCGTTACAGCAGGGTCTCCAGTCGTCAGGCCGTTGTCAGTTGCGTCGAGAGCCACCACATAAAGCTGGTCTTCGAGGGTTCCATAGGTCGTAACGACGTTTGATTCAGCTTGGTCATATCCATCAGCCTGAACCTTCAAGACGAGGTAGCCAGTGTAGTCAAACACACCACTCTCGTAAATCTTAACAAGGTTATTCATTGGGCCAGTCGCCAGTGCGTTCACTGTTGTACCACCGTCTGTCTGCTGGTACTTCACCTGAAGTCCTGCTGTCGTGTTTGGCGTGTAGATTGCACACCACATAGCCGTCACCGCATCAGCCGAGCTGACATACCGCATACCGTCCTGCTTGAGCTTGTTGATTGATGTCGTACCGTCCCATACCCAATCGAGTCCGAGCGTGAAGGAAGAAGGGCCGTTCGTAGTAAGTGGGAAGGCGACATTCTGAAGAGTAGCCTCAGTAATCCAAGACTCAATCATAAATGAGTACCAGTTTTGAACGGTCGTTGAAGTTACAGAAGAACCAAGTCCGAAGACCTTTGTTCCCGTATTGACCGTTGCAGAAGTACCTCCGAAGGTAAGTCCTGATGAGGTAGCGTATGAGCGGTCAGCGATTTGAGTGACTGCAATGACCTGCACGGTATTCCCACACGTTACTCCTGTAACACGGATAGGGAGGTAGCCTACTTTTTGGATGGTGTAGTCTACGTCCTGGTCGGCACTGTATGTCTCTATCCATTCCCACGCCGGTGAGGTAAGAGTTGCGATGACTGTCTGTGTTCCCGTTTCAAAGACCTTAACGGTTGAACCTGTGAGCACACCCGAGAAGTCGATACCAGTATTGATAGGAGGAGCTGTGACAGTAATAGCTGCACTTCCTGTGCCCGTATTGATGAGGTTGAGTCCACTTTCCATCGCCACAGTAATCGCCGCACCACTCGTATTCGTAAGCGTGATTGGATTCTTGGTCGTAGTGGTCAGTGTCGAGGTACTCAAATCCCACAAGGTAGGGGTTGCAGTTCCCGTGAACAGAATCGTTGCAGGGGCAGTCACTACATAGTCTCCTCCCGTAGTTACCGTTGTTGGCAGGGTTAACGTCCCTCCTGTGTATGGAGGGTAGATGACATCTTGGTCTATCGTTGTGTAGATGTCGAGGGCACTGATGTAGGTTCCTGCATTTGGGAAAGTGTTGTCAGAGTACGTTGTTCCTTGATTTACCACTCCACGAGTAGTCCCCGAGACTTGTAGGTTCTCATTATTTTCAAATGGACGTGTTCCACCACCGAGGGTGTACGAAGAAATGCGGAGTTGTCCATAAGTACCTTGGTCAAGTATTTCTTCAATGACTCCAGTTGCTCCCGATGTTGCACCGGTGATTGTGTTTCCCACAGCAAACCCTCCACCTGTCTCCCCATCGTACTCAACGACACGGTTTACGGTGAACTTGATAGCAAGGGTGAATGGAGCAGTGATGGTTTCAGCTGAGATATTCGCTGCGGTAAGAGCCGTCCATGCTCCTGCGTTTATCTTGTACTCTACCGTGAGAGCGAGAGGGCGGAGAACACGGTCAGCGTTGAGAGAAGAAGTCCAGAAGGTTGTGTAGTATTGCGGAGCTATGTTTCTGAACGCTGTAATAGACTCTATCTCGTGAGGGATAGTCATGGTAAGTGTAGCGTCGGTGTCCCATGCATACCACTTACCAGTTGAGTCAAATCCACAAGAACCTGAGTACGAGAGAGCGGAGCCTGTCGTGAGTTCTGTGTCGTTGAAACGGAATGAGAGTGTTCCATTAGTCGCGCCTGAGTACGTTTCAAAGAAGTTGTTATCGAACACCGAAGTGTAGTCTCTCTGAACAGAGTCGTTTGAAAGTCCAGGTACGAGAGAGTTTAAGCTGTCTCCTCCAGTCACTCCTTTGATGATAGAGTCCTTCCCCCAGAATCCATAGAAACCTTCAGTGTACTTTGTACCAAGCTTCATGTTTTGGAAGGTGACACCCGAGTTGTCGTTAAGCATCGTTATCGGCTGTCCGTATGTTGTTGATACGTCAGGTGCAAATCCTCGGTATTCAGGGATGCTCCAGTTAGCGATGAGGAGGTCTTTACACCCGAGAGCAATTTGAAGAGCACGAGAACAAACCTGAGCCGCCCCACCAAAAACAAAGTTTGTGAAGGTGCTATTGGCACAGTTCTGAATAGTCATCTGCTGATTGACGAGGTTTGTTGTGTTGCTCGGCGTAGAACGTGTCGCAAGAGATGAGTTATGGAAGTCGTGAAATGTACACGAAACATTGTTGATAAAACTATGCTTAATTTGGGTTATACCCTTTGAGATGATGTCGGTTCTATTCATTGTCGTCCCTCTCGTGCTGGTGTGGGTGATGACATTGTATGTACGGAGAAGGTTGGTTGCCGTTGTCTGGAAGTTTGGAGAATAAAGAACAACTCGGTTCTTCCAGTCCCACCACACACGACTCATCAAGTCGGTTGTAAGTCCAGTGACAGCCGACGTTGTTGTAAGGATGTTTGTGAGCTGTTGTGTTGCAAGGGCAAAGTTACAGTTACCGATGTAAATTCTCTCTCCGCTTGTCCATGTCGTCCCGTGTCCAAAAGTAATGACAGCCGTGGTTGAACCACCTGGAACAGTGATAGCTACCTGATAGAGTTGAGGGTATGCTTTGAGAGCACACACTGTCGTAACACTGTTCGCTCCTGATGTTACGTTCGTACTGATACTTGTCCCGATACCGTCATCTGAACCTTGGAAGTGGAAGATATAGTCCCCTGCGGTAAGTCCCGTGATGGTCTGCACGAGAGTTGCATTTCCAGTTGCAACAAGAAGCGTACCATCAACGGTGAGGGGAATACTGGTGAATTTTGAAGCCACAGTTCTTGTCCCTACGTTTGTTGCTACCCATGATGTTGCATTGGAGAGGTCACGACTTTGGAGACACAGGTTACTGAATGTTCGTGCTGCTTGTGGTGTACCTTCCATGCTTGCAGAATCACAACAATTTACATCTAAAACGTTCCCTGCTGTTTCATGAGCACGAATGACGTAGTAGTAGGTTGTACCGTTTGAAAGAGAGGTGTGTGCAATGGTAGCTGTTGAAGCGGATGTAGAACGAGTCAGTCTGTTTCCAGTGGTACAGATATGATTCCCTGAAGTTGAACCAGTGAAGTTGATTCTTCCTGTTGCTCCACCTGCGTCAGCGTGGGCTTGCGTATCATAGATCCAAAACTCATTTGTCTCGGTGAGAGAGGTGTCAGGTCGTGCATAATAAGTCGTTCCTTCAGTGATACCTGTTGGAAGTGTGCCTGAAGTAGAGAAGACCACCGCTCGTCCAGCGTCAGCCGTAAATCCATGTCCTGTCATGGTTACAATACCAGGAGAGGCAATAGGAGTTGTTGCTGCCTTAGCGGTGATCGCTTGGGTGTCCCAAAAGACCTCAATCGCAGGTACAAGATGCCGTGGGTACTGCGTCATTACCCAATACACATCATTTCTCGCTGCACCAGGGAGGACAGATACGTTGTACGGGAAGGTCGCAAGGGTTGGAGTGAACGGCTTGACGTGGTAATCGTACCCTGAATCTACGAGAGGATAGAGTTTGTTTGCGTCACGCTCTACTGCTGTTCTAAAGTAGTAGTTTGTACCATCCGCAAATGCTGTTCCTGCCTTGTCCTTATCGTAGGCAGGGTAGTAGACAATAGCGTTTCCGTGCCAGCTATTTTTATTATCATAACTCTCAAGATATTCTAATCCATTCACCGTCGTTCCAGTGCAGTTCTGAACGACATACCCACCACCGTAGACTTTGATGTTCTCAAAGAGAGATGTGTTTACGAAGTCAAGATGGAATATGTAGTTCTGATACAGTGCATTGATGAGGTGTGAGGTAAAGCCGTCCACTACAAGGTCGTTACAATACTGGAACTGGCAATAAAAGCCTGTCGAGTTCGTTCCAATAGCAGCAGTCATTGTGTGTACAGAAGTAATATCTGTGAAAACTGCACCGTTCAAATATGTCCATGACTGGTTCGAGACACTTCCTGTTACTGCAGTTGAATACTGTCTGCTTTCATAGAAAGAGCGTACACCAGTTACATACATGATTGATGCCGCAAGCTCACCGAGTCCAACGTCTGTGAAGATAAGGTTGTTGATTTTAGAGAGAATAGGTCTTGTCGCCATTCCAACTGATGTGAGCCACAATTTCTTTGACTGAGTTCCTGCAATCCACATATCCGAAAGAATACAGGTGTCCATAACAAGGGAGCCTGAAAACTGCATATCAATGTTGGAATGGTAGGTGTAGTTTGCGTTTCCGAAGATGATTGGAGAATCATCTGTAAGGACGATGTTTGGCATCTTAACCTTTGCCCCGTTTGGAACGACGGTACCATTAGTCCCATCACCGAAAGTAAGGACAGCGGTGAACTGGTCTTTCAGTATTCCGCCCGTAGGGAATCCTGTTGCTGGTTCGGTGGCAAGTCCTTGCTTGAAAAACTTCCCTGCATCGCCATT
>OFQX01000334.1_pt1 | contig 14758 bp, 24 predicted proteins | sample 1542951 | NCBI WGS metagenome assembly OFQX01 (sample SAMN07774215, study PRJEB24372) | wastewater metagenome | isolation source: WWTP Novara (Effluent) | place: Italy: Novara | collected 2015-12
GCAAATCACTAAGAACATATAAAAATTCACTTGTTGCATTGAATATAACAAAAGGATCTACGAATTATCCTTATATGATCAAATGGAGTCATCCATCTGATGCTGGTAGTGTGCCAAGCTCATGGGATGAAACAGATCCAACAAAAGATGCTGGTGAATATGATTTATCTGATGGTTATGACCATATTGTAGATGGACTTCAGCTTCGTGATTCGTTAATGGTGTACAAAGAGAAGTCAGTATTCCGTGTTGATTTTACTGGCGGTATGTACGTTTATAGCGTGCGTAGAGTATTAGGTATGTCAGGGGCTATGAATCGAAACTGCATAGCTGAAATTGAAGGTTATCATGTACTTCTGACCACTGATGACATTATTGTTCACGATGGAGAACAAGCTGTTTCAGTGCTAGATAAATCAACAAGAAGATGGTTATTTCAACATATTGACACAGATGAGTCATACAGAAGTTTTGTATTTAAGAACCCATTTTTCAACGAAGTTTTTATATGTTTCCCATCAATTGGCGCAGATTATCCAGATACAGCAATAGTATATAACTACGTCGACAAAACAATTAGTAAGCGCTCATTGCCTAATGTGCATCATGCTAATTATGGGCAGATTGATAACACATTGGCCGGCACCTGGGCTAGCGACTCGGAGCCGTGGGCAAGTGATTTGACATTGTGGGATAGTCAGGATTTAGTGCCTAGTACATCAAGGGTTCTAATGGGGTCAAATGCTCAAAAACTTTATATGCTAGATGCATCTAGCAGCTTTGATGGAACACAGGTGTATGGATATGTAGAGCGCATAGGATTGGGACTTGATGCTGATGAAAAAATTAAATTGGTCAAAGGCATACGACCAAGAATAACAGGAAACGTAGGGGACACAGTATTAGTATCAATAGGCAGTCAAGAAGATCCATACGCAGATCCGGTATACACAACAATGACGCATACAATTGGATCAACAGTGCGGGATAACTGTCTGGTTGCCGGTAGGTATATAGCGGTTAAGTTTGCAACTGGAAGCGCTTATAACTGGCGTCTTGATTCGTATGATTTGGAAGTTGAGACTTTAGGAGATTGGTAATGATTGATTTTTCTGCAATGAAAGTTGGCGATAAAATTCCTTTACCAATTGGGTTTTGGGATGATTCTTTACGAGCAATATTGGCTGACGCGAAGAATTTTGCAAGGTTGCAAGATCCGAAGTGGCAATTTCAAATTGATCGTATAGTCGTTGGCAATAAATCAGTATCGCCGCCGACAAAGGATCAGTATGTTATTGAGCGGATAAAATGAGAACACGCAACCTATCAACGGTATTTTATGCGCCAGGTGATGTACCTAGCAAACAAGAGGACTTGCCAAGGTTTATTAGTAATGAACTAATAAAAATCCAAGCTGCAATAATTGCATTGTCAGATGGGCATTTAGATGAAACACACGTGGAGCCTGTAAAGCCAAGGAATGGAGATATAAGGCTAGCAGATGGAACAAACTGGAATCCAACAGCAGGTGGGCAGGGTTTTTATGGGTATTACAATTCAGCATGGCATAAATTAGGATGAGAGTAATTTTATTAAGTCCTAATGAAGTGACATTATGTTGGATGCTTATCAAAGATATGCTTATAGGTGCGTTGGAAAAATCAAAATGGATAGATAGATACCCTATACAGGCTTTATATGATGATCTAATTGAATCCGATAAAAAATGTTGGCTTGTTGTGACAAATGAAAAGATAATCGCCGTGGCTGTGACCCAGGATGTTGATTATCCGTTAGGCAAAAGTTTATTGGTTTTCCAGTTGTTTGGTGATGATATGGAGACATGGTATAGCTTGTTAAATGAAAATTTTGACAAATATTCGCGCGATTTAGGTATTAAGTGGATTGATGCTTGTGCGAGGGAAGGTCTTGGGAAGAAATATTTATCAAGAATTGGTTATAAAATTTTGAATCATCATTATTGTAAAAAGGTAGATTAATATGGGCGGAATACTATCAAGCAAAACAAAAACAAAGAGCAGTAGTGAGCCATGGGCACCTTTTAGCAACTATATAACTGGTACTCAAGACGGTGTTAATGGAATACCAGAAAATGCATATAATCTATACCAGCAAGGTGGATTTAATCCAAATATGCAAAATGCATCAGATATGTATAGCGGGTACTTGATGAATTCCGCTAAAGACCCAAGGTTGACGGGATTTAGTAATGCCGGGTATGACTTATTGACAGGAGCCAGAAGTGTTGCTGATGGAGCCTATGACAGTAATTTTAATCCTGTGTCAACTGTGGATATGAACGCTCAAAGGGCGGGTATGGGCGCTCTTGATCCAACTGAAGCATTTAGACGTCTGCTATCTGGTAGACCTGACATTCAATATCTTGATCAACAAGCGAGTGCATTAACTAATAACTTGACGCGTAACACTAATGAAAATGTCATGCCTGGATTGCGGTCTAGTGCTGCAATATCAGGGCAGTACGGAGGATCTAGGCAGGGTATCGCTGAAGGATTGGCCGCGTCAAGACTTAATCAAGATATCGCCGCTCCAGTTGCTCAAATGTACGGCACTGCTTTAGAAAATGCTCAAAATCGTATGATGGGCACATCGCAATATCTTAATGATAATGCTTACAATACTGCATTTGGCAATGCAAATCTTGGACTACAAAATAATTCTCAATTAATGCAGAAAAATCAAGGTAATTTGAGTAATAGAATGCAATCCATGCCAATCGCTCAAAGTGGATTTGGATTATTAAGCGGTGTAAATGATATGCAAGGACAGAATTATAAAAATTACATGATGAACTTAACAATGCCTCAAAATATAAATTGGGACAATCTTAATAATTACAGTAACTTAATGTATCAAGGCGCTGGATTGGGTGGAACAGGTAAGGGCACAGAAACAAAAACTCCTAGTCTGCTTAATGCTGGGTTGGCTGCGGCTTCTACAGCAGCAATGTTCCTTTAAAAAGGATATATATGTCTACCAATACGATGATTAATCCACAAGATAAAGAGGCATGGTTAACTCCGCAAAGAATGGCTTTGCTTGGTGCTGCCGCTGGGTTCCTTGATCCAAATGGAGGAACTATTGCAGGATTCCATGGAGCAATGAATGGATTGCAAATCGGCAACCAGATGAAGCAGCTTGCAGCACAGCAACAAATGGCTGCAATGAAGCTACAAAAACAAATGGAAGTGCAAGATTATTTAAAAAGGTTGGCGGCAAGTCCTAAAGCCAGCGACCCTGTTTCTATGGGGAATGCACTTATAAACTCAGGACATCAAGAATTAATGACATTGGGTGCTAATCTACTTAAATCTAAAACAGCAAAGTCATTTCTGAAAGGGTTAGACCAGAATGGCAATCCAACTTACTATACTGGGTACAGTACCGGAGAGGTATCGCCAACAGGTGTAACTCCCGCTGAAAAGCTTATGCAAGTTAATGAAGGTAACCAAATAACAGCAAGAAATCCTTACAATTTTGCACAAACAGGATCTGCTGTACCAATAAAAATGTCTCAAGGTGAGGCGGCAAGGTTATCTCAGCAAGAAAGACAGTTCGGAATGAGTCATGGTCTTGCACAACAAAATGCGGCATTAGCACAACAAAATTCTGCTCTGGCGCGATATAAAGCAATGCAGCCTAAATTTGTTGATGGTGCTTTCGTATACCCACCAAATGAACAAAACCCACAAGGCGGCATGATTAAAACTGACTTGTTCTCTGCTCCCAAAGGTAGCGATGCAGAAAAGGCAAAGATGTCAGAAAGAGTAAAAACTACACTGGGCGATGATACAGAACAACTTATCAGGCAAGCAACTGGAAGCATGATAGGCTCTGGTGTTGATACTGTAGCCTCAGCATTTGGTGGCACAACTAAAGGTGCTGAAGCAAATGCAACACTAAAACTTCGAGCTGCAACATTGGCTGGGAATATGCCAAGGTTTGAGGGGCCTCAATCAGACGCTGATAGAAAATATTATTTAGAAATGGCCGGAGATTTGGCAAACCCTAGCAAAACCACCATTGAAAAACTTATGGCGCTAAAAGAACTGCGAAGAATACATAATTTAGCAGATCAGAATGGCGGAGTTATAAATAACGCCACCAAAAATGATTTTAATGATGATTCTAAATGGACTAATTTTAGATGAGAACTTATACGATAACCGGGCCTGATGGAAAGGATTACTCTATTGATGGGCCGGAAGGCGCTACACGTGAGCAGGTTATTGCTAAGATTAAAGAGCGGATGAACGCACAGCCTGTTCAAGCAACATCAAAACAAGATCCATATACAGATACAGCACAAAAGCAATCGACAGTAGAAAATTTGCTTGCTGGCGCTGGTGGCGGAATGTACGGAATGTATCTTGGCGCAAAGCAATTGCTAGGGAAAACAACACCACAAGAAATTGAAGATCACAAAAAAGCTATGGCTGGGTTGCGGTCTACAACGTCAGGCACGATTGGAGATATTAGCGGTCAAGTAGCTGCAAGCATTCCAGCTGCATTTATCCCGGGAGCAAATACTTATGCTGGGGCTGGATTGATTAGTGCCGGTATAGGTGCATTGCAACCAACTAGCAAGGAAGGTGAGCGCACTAACAATATGATCATGGGCGGCATTGGTGGGGTTGCTGGTCATGGTATTGGTCAAGGCATAGGGAAATTACTCAAGCCAGTTCCACGAGCAATAGATAATTCTGTTGGTGTTGATGCGGCGCAAAGAATTGGTATGCAGTTAACACCTGGACAGAGAACAGGTAGTACTGGATTACAGCAAGTGGAAGCGGTATTGAGCCGCACACCTGGTAGCGCAGGCATGTTTGACCGTATAAAAGATCTGAACCAGGGCAAGTTAAATGCTGCGGCTGCTAAGTCAATCGGTGAAAGTGCTGATAATCTTAACGAAGATGTTATCGCAAGAGCATCGCAAAGAATCGGACAACAATTTAATGAACTTTCTGCAAAATCTAAAGTTAGTCTAGGTGATGACTTTCAAAAACTTGTTATAAAGTTGCAAGGCAATAACGATAAACTAGGGCCATTTAGGAATCCTCAAGTGGATAGCTTGATCGAAAAAAGTGTACAACTCGCACAAATGCGAGATATCCCAGGAGATGCCTATCAGGTAATTAGGTCAGAGTTAACAAGTTCTGCTGATGATGCATATCGTGCTGGCAATAGCGCTGCTGGCAAGGCTATGAAAGATATACGAAATGTTTTGGATGAAGCAGCAAAGAAAGGATTGTCTAAAGAGGATCAAGTGGCATGGGACGCGGTTAGAAGTCAATATGCACATTTAAAGACATTGGTTAAAGGCAATACAATCGAAGCAGGTAATGTTAATCCAAATCTAGTTAAAAATGCCAATGCTAAATTTAATCCATTGCTGAATAAATCGGGAGGTATTAATTCACCATTACAAGACATTGGCAGGGTAGCTCAGGAATTTAAACAGGCGGTTCCTAATTCAGGCACACCAGAGCGCACAGCTATGCAAAATATGATGTTTGGGAACCCAATAACCGGAGTACCTAGTATGGCTTTAGCTAATCTGTACGCACGAGCTTATTTATCAAAACCAGGGCAAGCATATATGACAAAAGGAATGGTTGATTTATCTCCACAAGTTCAAGCGTTATTAGCAAGAAGCGGAATGTTGCTCGGTGGTGTTGGCGGGTCTAATTTAAACAAATAGGAGTATACTATGGCAGCATCAGAAACAGGCGTCGAGTTTGATGATGGTAAAAGTACTGATATCGATGTAACAACGAGCGCTACTTATACTTACATAAGAAAATCATTAAATCCAATTGCGACAGATACTGAAAAAACTTGGATATGCAAAAGGATTGTTAATGCAAGCGGTGTGAGTAGTTTTGGAAATGGGGTTTGTGATTTTATTAAACCTGAGAAATGTATGACATTAGCAGAGACATTGACCGCAACCTACACAAGATAGATTTATATGTAAGAAAATATTTAGTAATTTAACCTAACGCCGTGACGGCGCTGGAGAATGTAATGACCACAAATTGGTTGGATGGTATGTATGAGAATCAATCATTTCTTAAGCGCAATGCATCCGCTCAGCATGGATTTAAATATGCTTGGAATACTGGCACTGGTGCAGGTAATCCAGCAAGCGGGAACTTAAAATTTAAGACGGATGTAACACCTAATCGACTAAGAATAAATTATCTAGACGCAACTGGTGCTAGCGCTAAAGATGAATTTATGGCGTGTGCAGTTGGGTACCGGATAACGTTTCAATCGCTCACAAGCACTAACCGTTTTGTGATCGAGGTTGCTTCTGCTGCGGTTGATGTTCCGGTTGGTTCTCCGACATCAGAATCGCATGTATATCTAGAATATACGATTGTTGCAGGAAGCAGAACAGGGACGTGGGCAAACTTTGAACAGTGTATTGTAACGATAGATGCAGCAAGTAATCTGAGTTTATCTTCGCTAGCCGCTGTCGGTGATATAGCAATGATCAACGGATCAGGAGAATTGGTCACAGTAGGAGCCACGAGTACGCCTGTTTCGATTGTAAACGCTGGTGTAACTGTCGCGGCATTGGTCGCTGATACTACTTCACCTGCAGGCACTGTAAAACGCATTCTTTCTTCTGAATTCACTGGCACAGGGTACGTTAATGCAACCGGGGTACTGGCAATAGCTGATGGCTCTGGAGGATGGCGGCCAGTCGGCGGCAGGCAGTTAATTATGAGTGGGGATAGTCGATTATCTTCTCCGCTCGCCACATTCACTGGCGTGTCTGCGACGGAGACAGAATTTAATATCAGCGATCTCGCCATACCTGCCGGGTTCCTTGTTGCCGGGCGGGGGTTGTTGATCGAGGCGGTTATTGGCAAATCTGCTGGCAATGCTGGTGTCGGTGATGCAACCATGTCTTTTGGTGTTAACAACACGACTACAGATCCAATTTGCGCATCAATTACTTTATCATCGTCAACGTTCAATCGAGCCGCGAGAATATATGCTGAGGTCGTGTGTGTTACTGTTGGCGCAGCATCAACGGCAGTATTCACAACTAAATTCTTACCACCGGGTGGACAAGCTGCCGCTGCTGTTTTAGATAAGACAACGAACGTATCCACAACGACGACTAACTACATCCGATTCGCAGCAACACCGACTGCTGCCGGAGATACCTGGAATCTCTGGTCTTTCAAAATATCGTGGATATAAGCCATGACAACACTTATAAATCCAGGGTTTTACTCAGTAAATGTTGGTGCGACTGTAACCCCACCAGCAGTTAAAGATCCTTGGACTGGCAGCCCAGGGTTTTACGCAAAGATTAGCCGATCTGATATGCAAGATCTGTACAACGGAACGAATGCATCAAAAATCACAACTCTTCAAAATGAGCTTGTTAATAACCCGCTCGTCATGGGATGGCAGATACCAATTGATTGGGCGCTGTGCGAAGGATCTGGTTCTGGATCAACATCAGGAACGATAAATTTCGATTATTACGACGAGGTTCTATCATATTTGCCGGATGGCAAATTTGCGATCATGATGTTAATGAATTGGCGAGAATTTGGTTTTGGGTTGGGCGGTGATCCTATCTACTCAAGATTATTACCGCAGGATATGTGGGCTAGTTATCTCACGTATATGTACATGATAACATCAACAAAATACAGCTTGATACTGCCAAATACCACGCTTCAAACGCGCATGAAAGCTTTTTATCAAGCGTTTGCTGATAAGTATGACAATGACCCAAGGATTATCGGTGTATCGACTACTGAGAGCGTTGGTACTGCACCGACTACAGGAGGATGGTCGTCAGGTGCAGTCCCCTACACTGAAGCTCAGTGGTACTCAGCAAGGACGGATTTGGTACTTGATACTAAGCTGAGATTTGATTACACAATGACGATTAATGATGGTGCGCTATCAAGGGCGTACTGCGAAGATTGGTATGACATCGGCGTAGCAGCTGGTGTGTGTCCAAGTTCGTCAAATTCCGAATGGTGGTCTGGTATCTACAATGTAGATGATGGCGCAGATAGGGCGATACTCCCGAGATTTGCAACGAGTGCCGCATCAATACCTGTTTTCGCACAATTGCAAGGCGATGATTTTCAAGATGTAGACCCAGATACTGGAGTTATAGCCCCGGCAAATCAGATACTAGCAAGAGTTGGGATGATCGGATACCCGAGTGATGCTAGGATTTACCCTTTAAAATCTCACTATTGTATTGTGCAGCGGGGGGCGTGGTGGAGCGGAACTGGAGCTTATGCAGGGCGTGGATTTTGGGACGAAATATTAGCGAATGGCGCTGGAGTCTTGAATTCGACTAGACCGAGTAGAGTACTTTAATTATCCATAATTTAACGATGTGACTTTTATCACATACATTAAAAAATAAGGGGGTTAACATGGGGTGGCGAATATTAAACCCAGGAGAATCAAAAATTATGGACGAAATTGACAGCGTAAGGTCTGATGTCAATGAGCTTAAGAATCATCGTCATGAGTGCGACGATAGGCATAGACGACACGAAGACAAGATCGATACGATTATGAATACATTAACGCGAATATGCACAAATACAGAAGCAATGGCAAGGGGAGACGCGGCTCGTGAGATCGTTAAAGAATCTATCTACACGATGTCTAAACTACTTGGTGCTATAGCTGTAATTTTCGCTGCGCTGTGGCATGGCTTTGAGTATTTAATTAAATTAACGCAGGTGATCGGATGATACAAGTAATTTTAGCAAAATACGCAATGCAGCTACTCGGTGTGCTAGCAATAATTGGGGTAGTGACTGGTGGTTATTACTACATTAAACATAAGGGTGCTGAAGAGCAGCATGATAAAGATATGACAGAATTAGCGGATCGTAACGCTAAAGAATCTGCTGAGTCTGTCAAATTGCTTGAAGAAGCAGCAGAAGAAAATGCAAGATTGAAAGAAGAGCACGTCAACAACTATGTGGGGATCTTAACAAATGCGACAAATACGACTAACACTATTATTGCTAATCATAATGCTGAGCTTGCAAAGCTGCGCGACAGACAAAGAATTGAAAGTAAGAAAAGTGATAACAGCGCCGAAATCAGAAAGGCCGACATATCCAAAGCAGACATTGGAGAGGATGGAAGAGCTAGCGAAGAAGCACGGATTGCAGACAACTACGAAGTAGCTGAGTTAGCCGAACTTTGCTTGGTGGCCGGTGGATTTATTAGGCAAGTAGCTGAGGTTAAATAATGAGTGTTGATATTAATGTGTTAAAAGGTAACATACCAGATGTCGTTTATGATCAATTGTTTGACTCATGCACGTCTTTCAAAATTCAAACGCCATTAAGGCTTGCGCATTTTTTAGCCCAGTGCTCGCACGAGAGCGCAGCATTTACTCGTGTAGAAGAGAATCTGAATTACTCTGCCGAAAGATTATTGAAGGTATTTCCAAAATACTTTACCAGAGAATCAGCAGAAAAATACGCGCATAATAATGTGATGATTGCGTCTCGTGTGTACGCTGATCGAATGGGAAATCGCGACGAAACAAGTCAAGACGGATGGAAGTTTAGAGGTCGTGGATATATCCAGCTAACTGGTAAAGACAATTATCAAAGATTTGGCTCTAAAGTGAGCGAGAATTTGCTTACTGATCCTGATCTAGTCGCAACAAAATACCCATTATTATCAGCCGCCTGGTTCTGGGATTCGAAAAACTTGAACGAATTAGCGGATATGGGCAGTACTGAAAACGAAGTGGCCACTATCACTCGTAAAGTAAACGGTGGCTTTAACGGTCTGGAAGAACGAACAAAATTGTTCAATAAATTCTATGAGTTATTAAATGGGTAGATTTTTAACTGAGTTAAATGTTAAGCGATTGCCGGATAAGAATGGCCGCAAGCAATGGCAACTGTTATCGCCTTTTATTTATGAGTCAGCTAATGTCGGTATTATTATAGTGCCTACAGGCTTCGTGACTGACTTTGCAAGCATCGAAAGGCTGCCGTTTGTCTACTGGATATTCGGCGGCGCTGGCGATGAAGAAGCAGTACTTCATGATTTCCTTTACCAAAATCCACACACTACCGGGTGTGGGGTGACTGTAGACAGATCGCTTGCTGATAAAGTTCTTCGAGGCGCTCGGTACTCATGCGAGCGTATTAATCTAGATGAGTACGAGAGCGTTACGTTAACCAGCGTATTAAATAATATGTGGGCTTACCTCGGTGCTTGGTGTTTCTGGGCTGGTGTCCGTGTCGGCGGTTCTAGTCATTGGGATGATTAATCGTTCTAACTGCGGTTCGCAAATTATCACCCCATCTTCATCCTCATACCAATTGTTGTCTATGACAACACCTTCTGCCGCACGGTAATATATATCAATACTCATTGTTTAAGTGATCCCATTTTTCTGGTGTGTAGGGTGTCCAGCGCAATTTGTCAGATAACTCTTTTGGCAAAATTGGCCGCAATGCTTTAAAAAGCAAGCACCCGTTAATATCATTCATTATTACCGTTCCGATATCATCCGGCGGCATCTTCTCGGCGCAGTTAGTCCAGGTTATTTCAGTCATGTTTAAGCGCTCCGCAGTGTTTGCATTGTTATTACTTTGGATCTTCTGGTAGTTCCTGGTAGTGGGTTGGCAAAGATTCTGTAAATGCACTATAAGCAAATTGTTTTGTTTGTGGGTTATATTCCGAAATTACCTTAAAATTAACGTATCCACGAAAAAACAAAAGTATTGGCCTATCTTTCGGAGCATTCTCAATCGGTAGCCATGGGTCGAGTTCTTCGCAGTGATTAATTAATACTCGTAATACTTCTATTAGTTCTCTATTGCATTCATGATCTGCTAAAGCTTTAATAAGAGTATCTTTACTTATTCCGATAGTCATTTGTTCGAATCCTCCTTAGCAGCAAGGAACATTGATTTCCAGACTCTTTCCGCGTCATTCCTGGCGGCGGCTCTATCAAGTGGACTAAAAGAATCTGGCCATTTGGATTTTCCTTCGAATCTAACCAGCCTCTGCGCTCCTGCTTCGCGCATAGCATCAGTCGGTTCAAACTGAATACATTTTGTAATAGTCATTTTTCAGTTATTTTTTTAATTTGTGTGTCAGAAATGATGTATCCATTTTCGTATTCATAATTATATAGATACCAGTGCGTGTTATTTCTCGAAAAGCATTTTCTGTAATCATCATTCATTTGCATACTTCCTCATCAAACGGCGTAAATCTGTACTCTGCGCCTGGTATGTTCCAGTCTGGTGTGGTAGTTCTTTGCATTCAGATATTAATTCATCGATTAGCGTAGATCGAACGTAATCTTTAATTCTTCTAGCTACATCTTGTCTATCCTTTAATTCTTTCTCACTTATTCCTCGCATTCTTTGCGCTCCTCGTAGGCTTTTTCTGCTTGTTTCCAGTTAGCTTCCTCCCCCGGATGTAGCAGATTACGTTTACAGTATTCCATCATCCAATGCCATTTACCTTCTGGCCAATTTTCGCATTGCTGACTCACTTATTTAACTCCTTCCATTTTTCTGGTGTGTAGGGTGTCCAATCGTACAGATATTTCATTCTCGCCAGGTTCATATGTGCGCCATTATTTTTATCAAATAAGCCACTAGCAACCTCTCTAAAAATAATTAGATAATTTGCATCATCCGGCGGCATCTTCTCGGCGCAGTTAGTCCAGGTTATTTGCATTTGATAATCTCCACCAGTATTTGTAAGAGTCTCCAATATTTCTATCTTCATACTCCTGAATAAGGTCATCAGATAGAATTGGAATTGGTCTCATATTTTCGTACTTACAATAGATTTCGATACCGGCATCTGGAAGTTTTTCACTACAATTAATCCAACTCATACTTTCTCCTTAAACTCAGTGAATGAATACTCTGCTTTATCAATATCCCAATTTGGTTTGGTTGCTTTAATCATAACCTTTCCATTGATATGTGTTTTTCCTTTAAATTCACCTAGCGGCATAGTCCAATATTGATGTTCTGTGATAAGCATCCAAACCGGCTGACCTGTCCTTGCTTGCTGGCAGATCATGTCTGCGAGTGGGTGAGGTTTGCAGATTAAGTAATGGGAAGATCCTATTGGACATTGATGCCAGAAGAAATATATTTCTTCCCAAATATAGCCATGTATATTCTTAATTATGAACCCATGTTCTGCATTTTGCAGCTCAAGGATCTGCTCATCGCTTCCGGTGTATTTTTCCCATTGTGCCATCATTCTTCTCCATCCAATCTCTTACGTAGCAGATCTATATAACGTGTCTGCAACTTCATTATTCTTTTATAGTATTGAGCATCGCTTAAATTAACCCATAAACCCCAAGCTACGCCTACAATTAACCATATCCATTCACTCATCATTCCTCCTTAATTTTCATGTAAACCGCGCAGTCTTGGCCACTATCTGCATACATGAGTTTTGCGTCATAATCATGGAAACAACTTGGGAATAGTGCGTTACATCTATTCAATATGTTCCCATAACAATCCTTTATGGGATTCACTTTCTCTCTATCCCAAAACTCGCAAGTGCAGCAGCTTTTATTTATCATTAGTTTTCCTTGAGGAATTCGCGCATTCTATTTACAATATCCTCGCAATACAGCGTATTGGATAAGATCCTTTTAACATCACCAACACTCAAACTTAACTTAGGTTCGTCCTTATTTAAGGATAAGTCGTTTTCCTTTACTTCGCGCCAGGTTTTGTTTGTCATAATCATTATTTCTGTTCCGTCTATATATAGAGTTTGACAACCCAAATACTTTTCTTCAGTCTCCTCAAGCACTATCCTGCGCGGCTGGATTTTTTCAACTATAAAACATGCTGCAAGTGATACTGTTGCAGTATAAATACCAAAATTCTGATGCCAGCATGTTTCTCCGTGTTTTGGAAGTCTATAAGCAACAGCCTTCCATCCTTCCGGCAATCCTTCAATTTCATCAATTGTGTGTTTCATTTTGTCTTGTAGTGCGCTCATTTTGTTTTATATCTAACTTTCTTTTTTTCTTGCTTTGTAACTCTTACTCCTATACTTTCAAGCGATTCGATCACATATCTTTCAGAACATGATATTGATTCAATAATTTCTGCGTAGCTAAATTTATTTCTGTACATGTCAATTATTTGATCCTTTACTAATATTTCTACTATTCTGAGTTCTTTCTTCCTATGCATTACTATAGATGCTAAAGTCCTGTCTGCTAAAAGATCTCCATTTTTTAGACGTAAACCTATGTCTTCGCATAACTCCAGTTCTTTTTGTTGCAAAAAAATCATGATATCTTTACACAGCATTATTTTTTCATTCAGAGCTATATCTATATAACCTATTAATTTAATTCTTTTTTCTTTGGCTTCTTTGCTTTTTGGATTAAGTATTTTTCTGGTTTCAGGAGTATCTCGTTTAATGTATGAAGGCTTGATGTTACAAAACGACGATGGGACAGGAGCTAATCCAAAACTTATCATCCATGATGTTTGCGTGCTCATGCTGCTGAGTCCTGTTTTAAAGATGCTGCGTAGTTCCATGCTGCACGCGCCACGGCCTTGGCTGCTATTCTTGCTGGCCCGTCAACAATTCCTGCTTGTTTAAACAATTCCTTCCCAATTTCAAACCACCACACATCAAATTTGCTTAATTTCGTTTGTTGTTTAGCTATTTCCTGTACCGTGTTTTGTGGTTTTTGTGGTTCGATTTGCGATACCGGCTCAGGCGATTTTTGCACGGCATTCAAGGCGGCGATCCTTTCACGCTCTTGCGCTGCTGCTTGGCGTGCTGATTCTGCTTCTTCCCGTGCCTTGGCATCCGCAATAGCACGCTGCGCGGCTTCTTCATCCTTTCGCTTTTGTTCAGCTAGACGCGACTCAACAAGCAACTTAAAATCATCTTCTGGCTTGGTTATGATCGATTGTAGATCACGAAACAGGGATAGATCTTCCGGCAAGTGAGTTAGGTTTTTTCTGATCACTCTAGCCAGATCGTCAAGTTTGATTTTAATTGCGGCTACTTCGGTATCAACTGCGTTATGCAAACTTTCAAGAGTGCGCTTCCCTTTGCACGCGTTTGTAAAGTTAAGAGTTGACCAAGAATTTGCTTGTAAATTTCCAAAGCTAATTAATTTGAATTCATTGTTTAGCTCTAAAGTATGTTTTTCGCATTGCTTATAACCAGCTTGCATAATTGAATTCTTAATTGCTTCCTTCTGCGTTTTTACCAGCTTATCGAGCGTCAATCGTTTTGCCCTGAACAAATCCTTGATGTAGTCAATATCACGCATCAATTCTTCAATGCTGGCTGTCTGGCCAAGAGCCATTTCTTTCGCTGCTTCTAATTTCCTTTCTGCATCATCAAAAAACTTGACCATTGCATCGGCGTTTACAAAGTCATCATCGGTTTGAAGGTTTGTATTAACTCCAGCTATCAGATCCTCAGCAGCGGATTTGTACTGCTTTAAATTACTTACTGTTACTTCACCCTTGATCTGAATCGATAGCGCAGGTAATTGCATAATAGCTGCGGATTGGGGCTTATCTGCGAACTCTTTGGGTTCAAATGTTTCCATGTCTTTGACGAACTGATCCCAGCCTGATTGAATTCGATCAAACCATGATTGATCAGGCAATACTTCAATCATCACTCGATTGTTTTCCGTGCCATCGCT
>OFQX01000335.1_pt1 | contig 14726 bp, 16 predicted proteins | sample 1542951 | NCBI WGS metagenome assembly OFQX01 (sample SAMN07774215, study PRJEB24372) | wastewater metagenome | isolation source: WWTP Novara (Effluent) | place: Italy: Novara | collected 2015-12
ATGATGGACAACTTCCTGCCCGGTGCCGGTGGCGGGATCTACCTCGCTTGCGACAGCGTTTGGGAGATAGCGCAAAGCAGGGCATCCAGCGGCAGCCAGTCTCAGACACGATTCAACGGAGTATCAGGGAATCCGGCGTTTATCACCTCGTATGTTCCAGCGGGTGCGGATGCCTCGCTGTTGCCGACGATCACACGGCGCATGATTCCGGTCCCTGGAGACTGGACGTGGGATGCGACAGACAATTTCGGATCACCTCGCGGCTGGTACATCCAGTTTGGTTATGCGCAATCGCAATGGGATTGTTTTGTCGAGGTCAACGGTGTTTTTGCTGAAACCACGAACCAGGATACAACGAGCAATAAAGGGTTTGGCTACATAAACGGAACGATGACCGGGGCCAATACTGGGCTGCTTGTCAACGGGATGACGCTCGACACACTGAGATTTAACTTCGATACGGGCGGGTTGAGCGTTAACGGCAGCACGAATTCAAGACTTTATCTTTCTGGCCTGGGCCTGCGCACATCGGGCGCGGGAAACGATCCGTCGTCAGTTCTCGGTCCCGGCGCGATCAAAATAGCATTCGGACAAATGTGGGGGTTCTGGGATTCACTGAACTACACGAAGATTTCAAACATCAAGGCGCTGAACGGTAGCGGACTGGTGCTGTATCAAGGGACACCGGATACCGTTCGTCAGGGCTTTGAGATGACAGGGTGCGAGACCTACAATACCTGCTGTCCTGTGTACATCAATTCCGGGACGGGCAGCGTCGCCACAACAAAGTGGGATATTGACGTCCACGACAATTATTTCGAGAAGCTAACAGGTCCAGCATTTCGGGCTTACGGGATAGGCGTCACGGGATTTTTCCGAAAAAACACGATGACGAACGGCAATCTCGCTTCATCGATGGGCGGCGGCGTATACATCCAACTCAAGCCATCGACGGTCGGCGGGGTCCGAGTTCCGTTCCGAGTCGAGGATAACGTAGCTGACAAGTGGAAGAACGGCGCGGGGAATAACACGTGGGACGGCGGGTGTTACTACGCGGACATTGGGGATCAAGGAACGATCTTTTCTCGCAATATTGCGAAAAATTCCTACGTCGCGTTTCAGTGCGGGTCTGGGCATCGGTCGGAGTGGTACGCCAATAAGTCGATCAACTGCGAGTATTTTGGCTTGTTCAACAATGCCGCAGCGGTTGATACGCAAGATTACATCTTTGCCCATAATCTGCACGTTGCAGCGGCAAGAGGAACATTCACACACGGAGAAGCGGCGAACGTGCATCCATACAGCTTCGCTGTGTATATCGCAGGATCAGCGGCGAATTTCGTTGGCGGGAAGATCGTCAATAATGTTTTCATAAACAACCAGGCGCAACCCAATGAAGTACCGCTGATGGCATGGCAAGACACGCAATGGCAGGCCGGAAAGATAACCGTTCAGAATAATGCGTTTATTGGGTATGGCTCTCGGATGGTTGTTTCTGATTTCAATGTCATCGACAAAACGTCAATATCGGCTTGTGTGAATACAACAGCGTCGGCAGCAAGGCAGGATGCAGCGAACCGGATAGATGCTGGTAGTTCGCTGTTCGCGGCTGGAAAGAACATGACTGAAATTGCGGTGCTAGATGATTTCGATGGTGTCAGGTACTACTCGCCGCCGTCGATTGGCCCACATGAGGTCAGGCGAAAGTCTGACTGGTTCGCACAAAACTAATCCCCTCTGCACAACGATCAAAAACCAGCACGAAGCTAACCCATGCTCGCCTCCACCCCCCTAGCCTCCAGCCCAGTAGCAGCAGATGCTGAGGATGGCGGTGACGGCGGGACAAGCAAGCCCAAGAAGGTTTACATCCGGCGTAGAGGCAACATCTTGCTGTTCGACACAGCAGAGCAGGCTGATGCGTACATAGAGGCCGAAGAACAGGCGCAGGCGGCGATAGACGAGGCCAAATCCAGGGGCGCAAAGAAGCGCATCGCAGCTCGTGTTCTGAAGGATGTAGACAAGCCCGAGGAAGTCATCAGCATCGGGGCACTTGAGCGTGTGATAGATGCGCAACAACTGCCGTTTGACATGGTGGCCCTGCTAAAACAGCAGGACTACCAACGCATCGCAGAGATACAGCGTGACATTCAGAGAATGATTGACGAGGAAGAAGAATTCTTACTTCTGTTCACATGACCACAAGACACGACGTACAGCGCGGCATTGATGCCAAGGCAGTGATTGACAACGAGGCTTTCAAAGAGGCCATGGCCTTGCTGAAAACCAGTGTTGTTCAGCAGTGGAAAGAGTGCCCGATTCGCGACCGAGAGGGCCAGTTGCTGCTGCTGCAGCTTGCACGCCTGGCAGACAAGTTTGAAGGCTTGCTTGTCGGGGCAGTAGAGCGCGGCAAGCTGGCGCAACGCAAGATTGAACTAGACGAACTACGGGACGAGAGCCCCGCTCGTCAATTCTTCAGGAGAGTGGCTTAACGGGCAGGCACTTGCCATTTTGCGACCGCAGCGATGCGCCGCGATCCCTCTTAGTGCCAAAGAGAGGGATATAGACTTAGGAAATCCCAATGGACGGACACGCTGAATCAGCACCCGCAGCCGAAGGACTAGCAGACCTTGCCAATTTCTTGTCGGACACCCCGGAGACGGACCCGATTGACGAGGAAGAAGCACAAACCGCAGAAGACTCACCCGCAGACGACGCGGACACGGAGCCCGAAGCAAGCGATCAGCCGGAAGAATCAGAGGGCGATGAGCCCGAAGAGGAAAAGGCCGAAGAAGTTCCGACAACTGATCAGAAAATCAAGGTTCCTGTCCTTGATGAGCACGGCAAACCGACAGGAGAGACGGAGGAAGTTGCTGCTGAAGAGCTTGTAAAGAGCTACACAAGGCAGGCTGACTACACCCGCAAAATGCAGGCGCTATCGGCGCGAGAGCATGAGGCGGTCAACTTCTTCGTCGGCAAACACGACGAGATCACCAAGCAATATGCCGAGAAGACGGAGCTTGTCCTATCGGCAGCTTCGCGCATCCTAGGGCTTAGATCGTCGGCTGAAATGGCCCAGCTAGCGCGCGACGACCCCGCCGCGTGGGTGGCTGAGAGCCAACGCCAAACGCAGATCAATGAGTTTATCGGCAGCCTTGATAACGAGATCAAGAGCGAGAGGACTCAAGCGCAAAAGCGATCCGAAGAAATGCGGGCAGCGCAAATGGAGCAGGTAAAGCGGAACTCTTGGGCTGAACTCGAAAAGGCCAAGATCGACGAACCCAAGCTCCGAAACATCTACACCACTGTGATGAAGACCTACGGCTACAAGCCGGAGGAAATGAGCGGAATCAACGATTACCGGCTCGTCCTGGCGCTTCAAGACGCGGTGGCCTACCGTGCCCTCAAAGACAAAGCTCCAGAGGTCACAAAGAAGGCGCAGAACGCGCCACGCCTGCCCAACAAGCAGGCAAGTGCAGCACAAGAGCGCCAGCGCAAGGAACTCGACAACCGCTTCAGGAGCGGTCGGGCAAAGCTGGCTGATCTGGCTGCATTCCTTCGTTAAATCTATATAGGAGTCTTAAATGACTGTCCCAACCAACCTCTACCAGAAGGCCTCACTCAAGGGCAACCGCGAAGACCTGCTGGACAAAATCTTCAACACCAGCCCGGCTGAAACGCCGATCACCTCGGCTATGGGTCGCGTCACTGCGGTGACTGACTTTCACGAGTGGCAGACCGACTCTCTTGCCGCTGCATCCGCCGCGAACAAGATGATCGACGGTGATGACGTGACACTGGACGCGCAAGTGGCAACGGTTCGCATCGGCAACCACTTGCAAATCTTCAACGGTACGGTTGGCGTTTCGCGCCGCGCCAACATCGTCAAGAAGGCGGGCCGGGGCATGGAAATGCCCTACCTCAAAGGCAAGAAGATGCTGGAGTTGAAGCGCAACATCGAAGCGATGGTGCTGTCTCCCACTCAGGTGGCTATTGCCGCCACTACGTCTGTTGCCGGTCAGTCCGGTGGCCTGGGAGTGCAGTGCGTCTCCAATCCGTTGCACAACGGTGCTGGCGCCACTGCGGCCTGGACATCTGGCGCACCTACGGCGGCGATCACAGCGGGTACTAACCGCACCTTTACCAAGGCGCTGCTCGATACCGCGTGTCAGAACATCTACACCACTTCGGGCCAGTTTGCCGAAATGCTGGTGGTGTCGCCTGCTCACAAGGTGTTGTTCTCTGCCTTCACTGGCATTGCGCAGAACCGCTTGGAGGTTAAAGGCAAGAGACAGCAAGGCGCAGTGGTGGCCGGTGCTGATGTGTACATGTCGGACTTTGGCAGCTTGTCGGTTGTCCCTCATTACCTGATGTCTGGAGCCGACACGGCATACGTGTTGAACACTGACTATCTGGACATGGCTTTCCTTGATGGCTTCAAAACCACCGATCTGGCCAAGACTGGTGACAGTGACAAGGTGTTGATCACGGCTGATTGCTGCTTGAGCGTTCGTGCTCCTACGGCGCAGGCAAAAATTGCCAACCTCACTCCATAACGGAGTTACAAATCTGACGCCTTAATGGTGTTTGAGTAGCACTCAATAAGCCGACCGGGTGAAAGGCCCGGATTCATTTGCGAACCGCTTCACGGCGGTTTTTTTACGTCTGGACAAATCATGGCACTACAAATCTTCGCAACGGGTGTGAACATCACCACGGGCGCGGCATCAGCCGGGGCGACTATCCCGCTGTCATCCGCAGGGAGAGTTCCGCGCTATGTTCGCATTTCCGCAACCGTGTCCGCCTGCGTTCGAATCGGCACAGGTGCCCAGACTGCGGTAGCTACGGATCTGCTTGTACAGCCATCCGAGGCGGTTGTACTAGCTACATGCGGCTGTACGCATATCGCTGCCATTCAGCAGGCGGCGGCGGGCGTGGTTCAGGTTTCCCCGGTCGAGGACATCTAACGATGGAACTCGAATCTAGCGTAACGATTGACGAAGGCGTCAATGCTTACGGCATTCGTAAGCAGATCATCCTCGAAGGCGATCAGGCAGTAACCAAACTCACCTACGACGCCGAGCCATTGATTGAAGAGGCGCACGCACGGCGCACGTTTACGGCTGGCGACAGATGGGGCGATGGGCATCACGTTGGATTCATCCCAATGGCTGAACTGACGCGCATCAATGACACCTACAAGTCGTCGGAAGAGCGCAAGCACCAGATTCTGCTATGGCTCAAGGCCAATCCGAAATTGGTGACGTTTGATCGGTTTCTACGATGACTTACGCAACGCTTCAGACAGCGATTGCGGACAACACGCATCGCACGGACCTGACAGCAAAGATACCCGACTTCATCGCGCTGGCTGAGGCGTTTCTATTCCGCGAGCTCAACATACGCTCCCTGGAAACATCGACGACCGGCACGACCACGGGCGGGCTTATCACGCTTCCCGCTGATTTTGCCTACCTTGTCAAAGTGACGACCACTTACGGCGGGCGCGAATATACGCTTGACTATGGCGGCGACCCACGGGCCGAAACGGCAACTAGCGGCCTTCCGTATGGCTACGTCATGGAATCCGGCGGGCTGCGCCTATATCCAGAGGCCGGGACCGGGTACGCCTACACGATCTATTACGGCATGGATGTGTCGCCACTGTCCGGCAGCGTATCAACAAACTGGCTGCTCGATAACGCCTATGACCTGTATTTGCAGTCGTCGTTGATAGAGGCATATCGCTACACGCAGAACACGGAACAAGAGGCAAGATTATCCAGCCTGGTGGGGCCGATGGTTGAGTCAGTGCGAAGAATGATCGAACGCAAAGCGCAGCCATCGCGCGGCGGTCTACAGATCAAGCCTAGGAGATAGAAATGACCGTCGAAGCCGCAACCTTCATATCCGAACTCAACGCCGCATACCCAACAGCAACCGACTCCAAGGCCGAGGGTGATGACATTTTCCGTCTGATCAAGGCCGTCTTGCAGGCGCAGTTCCCAAACTTCACGGCTGTGGCAGTTATGGCAACGTGTGCCGATCTGAATCTACTTGCCGGGCTTGCGTCTGTTGGGATTGGGTACATCAATGTTCCTCAGGTCAGCAAGAGCGTTGATTACACGCTGGTCCTGGCGGATCAAGGCAAGCACATCCTGCATCCGTCTGCCGACACCACGGCACGCACCATCACCATCCCCGCCAATGCGTCGGTGGCCTTCCCGGTTGGAACGGCGATCACCTTCGTGAATCAAGCATCTGCTGGCGTGATGACGATTGCCATCACTACGGACACCATGCGCCTGGCTGGTTCTGGGACCACTGGTTCTCGTACTCTTGCAGCAAATGGCCTGGCCACTGCGCTCAAGGTTACATCTACAGAGTGGATCATCAACGGGACGGGGTTGACATGAGCTCGTTGCAGCAGATGCTGGCAGCGGCATCAATCAAGAATTACGCCACCTTGGACCCTGCAAATAAGGGCGCAAATGTAACGCTCTCCGGTGGAAATCTTAGTACATCTATTACCGCGACTTTTACCGGGATGGTGCGGAGCACTATAGGGAAGAGTAGTGGCAAATGGTATTGGGAAGTGACCCCGACGGGTGGGTCTGTCAACATCATTGGGATAGCCAATTCGAGCGGTACATTGACATCGTATCCAGGCAGTGACGTGAATGGATTTGGCTATGCACAAAATGCGCTCAAGTGGAACTCCAGTTCTTCAGCTTACGGTGCATCGTTCACGACCTCAGATGTGATTGGTGTGGCTTTGGACATGGATGCCGGAACATTGGTCTTTTACAAGAACAATGTATCTCAAGGAACGGCTTATACAGGACTAACAGGCACCATGTATGCCGCAGTTGGGTGTGATTCTAATATTGGCACTAGGACATCAACTACCAACTTTGGTGCCACCGCACTCACCTACACACCTCCTTCTGGATACAACGCGGGGTTGTATTCATGACCATTATCAGCATCAAGGATGTTGGTAAGGGTCTGAATTCCGATCTGACCGCAGAAGAGCTCGGCCCTGGCTATTGGTCAGATGCTTCGAATGTCCGCTTCACCAATGGCTACGCAGAGCGCTTTGGTGGCATGGCATCGGTGTTCACGGCGCCGTCTGTTACGCCGTACTTCCTGATTCCGTACCAACTTGCAACCGTTGGCTATTGGGTTCACGCTGGCCTGTCTGCGGTCTATGTTGATGATGGGACAACGCGCACAGACATCACCGGCACGGCGCCGACAGGCGGAATTGACGACAAGTGGACAGGCGGGGTAATCGGCGGGGTGCTGGTGCTGAACAACGGCGTTGACAAGCCGATGTTTTGGAATGGCGACACGGGTACAAACCTTGCAACGCTAACAGGCTGGGGCGCCACATGGAAAGCTGTTTCGGTCAGGCCGTTCAAGAATTTCCTGATCGCCCTAGGGATAACCAAGGGTTCCAGTGTCTACCCGCACATGGTCAAGTGGTCACACACGGCAGTGGCGGGAACCATACCGACGAGCTGGGACGAAGCAGATCCTGCCCTTGACGCTGGCGAGCAAGACATTGCGGAGACGCCTGATCTATTGGTGGATTGCCTGCAGCTTGGCGACGTCAATATCGTCTACAAAGAGCGGTCCATGTACTCGATGTCCTACGTCGGGGCTCCGTACATCTTCCGGTTCCAGCGACTTCCTGGCGATGTTGGCATGTTGGCTAGAGGCTGCGCCGTCGCAACCCCGATGGGGCACGTTGTGCTGTCTTCCGGCGACATCGTGCTGCAGGCTGGGCAGGGCGCTTCTTCCATTGCTAACGGGTTCGTCAAAGACTACGTTTTCAACAACCTCAACAGCAGCGCCTACAAGCGCGCCTTTGTCACGTCGAACCCGCCAAAGAATGAGGTGTGGGTGTGCTTCCCGTATGGCTCGGCGACTACCTGCAATCGCGCAGTGGTCTGGAATTGGGTAGACAAGACCTGGGCTGTCAGAACGCTGACGAACGTCACTTACGGAGCATTCGGGCAATTCACGCCAGCGTCTGCTCTGGGCACCTGGGCCGGAGATACTGGTACATGGGATTCGGACTCAACCACCTGGAACGCTGACGAATACAGCAAGGCACAGAGCAAGTTGCTGCTGTGCCAATCCACGCCGTCCATAGTAATGGTGGATAGTGGCAACACTGACAACGGCTCATTGATGACTGCCACGCTAGAGCGTAAGGCGATGCACTTCGATTCGCCCAATGTCGTAAAGCTATTGCGCGCGGTGTTTCCAAGAGTGGACTCAACGCCGCCTGCAACACTGAGCATTCAAGTCGGCTCCAGCATGTACGCAGACGAGGAGCCGACTTGGCAGACTGCGCAAAACTTCATTGTCGGTTCTCAGACAAAGGTCGATTTCTTTGCCACTGGGCGCTATTTCTCACTGCGCATCAACAATGCCGATTACCCCGGGTGGCGCTTGCGCACGCTAGATATTGATTACGTCGAACAAGGGGCTTTTTAATGGCTCGATACGTCCCCGGAGTAGTCCCGCAGGAAGCTGGGCAACTTCCTGAATTCCTACGATCTGAACTCACCAAGATCGCCAACGCCATGGAAACGTCCAACGAGCGTCTATCTCTGGACACGCTGTACGCCGTGCCAAAGAAGTACGCAAGCGGCGACATCGTGAAAGCGGATGGCGTTACATGGTCGCCATCAGGTCTTGGGGCCGGTGTATTTTGTTACTACGCCGGGAGTTGGAACAAATTGGGGTAAATATGGGCAGAAACACTAACGGTCAGTTCAGTAACAAACCAAGAGGAACGGTTAGGGAGAGATTTGAATCTCAATTTGTAAGAGTTCCATTTGCTGGATGTTGGATTTGGACCGGCTCCTCAAAACACAAATTTGGTTACGGCGCATTCAAAATTGGAAATAGACAATCGAAGGTCGAATACGCCCATCGATTTGCATGGAGTTTGTACGTTGGGGAAATTCCAAGCGACGCGCATGTTTGTCATAGTTGCGACAACCCGGCCTGCGTAAACCCAGATCACCTATTCATTGGCACAGCAGCATTAAATGTTGCGGACAAGGTTGCAAAAGGGCGGCATTTGTATGGGGCAAAAGTGCCATCAGCAAAGATCACAGATGAAATTGCGGCAAAAATAAAGTTACTACAGAGCGAACCAACCCGCGTTTTGGCTGCAATGTTTGGATTAAGTCGGCAAAGCGTTGCTGACATCATCTATGGACGAACATGGAAACATGTTCAAACTTAGGACTAAATCATGGCAATGACAGCAGAACAGAATGCGGCTATCAACGACTTCTGGTCGAAGAATCGCGGCAACCCGGACCAACTGCGATCAGCGATGGAGCAGTATGGCGTCAACGTCAATGACCTCGCTGGGGCTACCGGCGTCGGCCTGCAAGACCTGAATAACTACTTTACAAACGCCGGGGTAACGGACGGATGGCAAGGCGTGACGACCAACAAAGCAGCCTACGCCCCAGCATTTGCCGGGATGGACCCGCAGTCCTCATACCTGAATGTTATGGGGCGGCCATCGGCCATGAGCAGCGACCCGCAAGGCCGGGCCAGCAACGCGCCTGCGGTGCTGCCGTCTGAACCTACCACTGTTGGCATTGGTTCGCAGGTATCGCAATACAACAAGCCGCAGTTGCAGCAACAACTACCACAGCAGACGACCAGCAATCTCGGCTTCGGTGGCGGAGCTTCTGGCGGCAACTGGAGCGACTACAGCTACAAGAAGAACCCCTACCTTGATTCGATGGCGAGCAACATCACGAATCAGGTCAACGACAACTGGAGCCGCAACCTCGCTCCATCCATCCGAAGCGGCGCCATGCAGAACGGCAGCTATGGTGGATCGCGTCAGGGTGTGGTCGAGGCCAATGCATTGAAAGACGTTAACAGCGGCCTGACCAATGCACTGACCAACATGTACGGCCAGGACTACCAAACATCCATGGGGCGCAACCTGCAGCGGTATCAAGGTGATCAATCCTACGATCTCGGCCTGCGTAACAACGATCTTGGGTTCTCCAATCTGGACTTCCAGATCAATCAGGGCAACATCAACAACCAGCTGGCCGGCGCCAATCTCGGGATGAACACCTGGGGCACGCAGCAGCAGGGCAATCAAGCCGGCATCACGGCGGGCTCCAACATCCAGAACACGCCTTACAACAACTGGTCTAACTTCAATTCAGCGGCGAACAACGTAGGGCAGGGGTTGGCGAGCAACACCACCAACCAGGACGCGCAGGGCAACCCCATCTTGGGCGCGCTGGGTGGGTGGCAGCTCGGGACGAAGATTGCTGGGAATCTTGGCTTCGGCCCTCCAGTGTCTGATGGCGGCTACTCGATGGGCTTGGGTAGCACTTACGGCGGCAATCGGCAGGGCATGTGATGAGCGTCGTTGACCTCATCCGAGAAGAGCCGGTTGACAGGCTGCGTATTGCTGTTGGAAAGTTGCCGCAGATCGACGCGCAGACCCAACACACGATTGCAGGCGGTATGTACGCCCGCACGATCATGATCCCCAAGGGCTCGGTAATCGTTGGACTGGAGCATCTGAAGGACCATATCAACGTCTTGGCCGGTGACATCACCGTCACCACTGGAGAAGGCGTAAAGCGCTTCACAGGCGGGCATATTGTGATCGAGTGCAAGTCTGGTCACGAACGTTCCGGCTACGCCCATGAAGACACGTATTGGACGACGTTTGTCCGCACCGATGAGACCGACCTAGAGGCCATCGAGAACGAATCTGTCGCGCATCCTGAAATGCTGCAGACACGCACATTGAAACTCACCGAGGAGAATAGAACATGGCTTGGGCAGCAGTAATTGGAGCCGGTGGAGCATTGTTGGGCTCTATGAATAGCGGCGACGGCGACAGCCAGCAATCCACCGAGCAGAAAAAAACCCCATGGGAGCCCGCGCAACCATGGATGAAAGCCAACCTGCAGAGCGGCCAGGACTTGCAGAAGTACATGCAGGCCAACCCGTTCAACGCCCAGCAGAAAGTCGGCTATCAAAACCTGTTCGGCGGCATCGACCAGATGAACCAGCAGATTGCCCCGGGCCTGATGGGTGTTGCCAACGGATTGATGAGCAGCAGCTACCAGCGCCAGAAGGGTGGGGCTCCTGGTTCTGCGGCAGGCTACGGCGGCGCAGTGCAGCCAGGCGGATTGCTGCGCAACAGCACGCCGCAGGTGTTCCCAACGGCGCCGAGTGGCCAGGCGCATGGCTTGCTGAACTGGGACGCAATGAACCCTTACAGCCCAGCCAATGCAGGCGGCATTGCCACGCAGACCAAGCAACCAGACCAGATGACCAATGACGAGATACAGGCCATGATTGACGCCATCATCAAGGGCAAGACTGACGGCAATAGTCCGGGGTCGCAGTTCGTAGACGTTTGGGGCGGATACTAATCATGGGCCTGCTAGACATACTCAACACCGACGATGGCCGATTCGGCCTGGGCCTGCTTGCCGCTGCTGCGCCGCGCACCGATGGCGCAGGGTTCGGACAGCGATTGAATGAAGCGGTCGGCTCTGTCGATCAGTTCAAGCGCCAGAAGCTGCTTGCCAAGCTGCAGGAATTGCAGATGCAAGAGGCCGAATCGTCTATGGCAGACAAGCAGGCGCAGCGCGCACAGCAGCAGCAGATGCAGGAGCTGTACAAGCGCTTTGCCGTGCCAGGGCAGGCTGGTGTTCCGGCCATTCAAGGAGACGCTGAATCTGGCATCTTGCCTAGCGCTGGGCAACCGGCGAAACCCGTGGGATACGACTACAAGGGCCTTGCCGGTGCCATGGCAAGCATTGACCCCATGAAAGCCCTGCAGCTCCAACAGTCTCTGCAAAAAGACAGCCAGGTGAACAAGCTCGATGTCAAGGACTTCGACCCATCGTCTGTTGCCAAGTTCATGCAGAGCGGGAACTACGGCGATCTGGTTCGTATGGACAAGGCGCACGTTGCCAACATCGGCGGCAAGACCGTTGCCATGAACCCTTTTACCGGGCAACCACTCAACAGCATCGAAAACACGCAGTCTCCAGACAATGCCGCGTCGGTTGGGGCAACCCTGCGCGGCCAGAACATGACGGATGCTCGGGCGCGTGACATGCAGCGCTTCACAGCCGAACAAGCCGGCAAGCCGCAGTTTCATGATGGCCAGTGGGTCATGCCGCCCAGCGCGGGCAATCCGCAGGGGGTTGCTACGCCAGTTGCCGGCTATCAAAAGCCGCTCGACGTGTCGCAGAAGAAGCAACTGTCCGGCATCGAGTCGCTGAACGGCGCCATCGGTGAGTACGTCAACAACCTGCAGAGCTGGAACAAGCTCGGCGCGCTAAGTCCTGACGCCAGGGCGGAAATGGGCACCAAGTACAACAACATGATGCTGCAGGCCAAGGAAGCCTATAACCTGGGCGTGCTCAATGGACCGGACTTCCAGATTCTGCAATCTGTTGTCACAGACCCGCGCAGCCTGACCGGAGCATTCACCTCGAAGAAAGCACTTGAGAAGCAAGCCACAGAGCTAGGCCGCATCATGAGCACGGTAACTGCGCCTGCCGTCCGTGGTGGCGGTGTCGGCGCGGAGGCGGGTGTCAAGCCGGTAGCCGGAAAGGCCCCTATGAAAGGCCAGACCGTGGACGGCTACAAGTTCAAAGGTGGGAATCCGGCGGACCCGAATAGTTGGGAGCGCCAATAATGGCCGGCCCCTGGGAGAAGTATCAGGCGACCGATGGGCCATGGGCGAAGTACGCCCAGCCTGAAGAGCCATCTACCATGGACAGCATCAAGCAAGGGGCTGGCAACCTGCTGGCCGGCGCGGTGCGTGGTGCTGGGTCAATCGGTGCCACGCTGCTTTCTCCACTTGACATCGCAAAAGACGCCATCGCCGGTAAAGGCTTGTCTCTTGAGTCGAACCGCGCTCGTCGTCATAGCATGGATGACGCATTGCAGACCATGGGAGCGGAGCCCGATTCATGGATGTACAAGGGCGGCAAGCTGGGCGGTGAGATCGCGGGCACGGCGGGTATGGGTGGGCTGCTTGCCAAGCCCGTGCAAGCGCTGGCGGCAACCCGGTATGGGTCCGGCATTGAGCCGGTGTTGAACAGCGTTGCCACGGCCCTGCAAACAGGCGGGTTCAGGGCTGGCGACATGGCCGGTACTGGCCTGGGCAATGCCATACGGGCTGGTGCTGGCGCTGCTGTAGGTGGCGCATCTGCTGGGCTGGTAAATCCAGAGGACGCAGGATTCGGCGCCCTGGTTGGTGGCGCTCTGCCTGCTGTAGCCATGGGAGCTGGCAAGGCCGGCGACATGATCCGCAAGTCCATGGCGAACGAAACCACGGCCAACGCCGCGCAGAAGTTCGCAGCCGCGCAAAAGGGCGCGCAGTCTGGCTATGTGGTCCCGCCTGCAGACCTACAGCCGGGGATAGGCACAGAACTACTATCCGGCCTGTCAGGCAAGATCAAAACGGCACAGGTTGCCAGCCAGCGCAATCAATCCATCACCAACAAGCTGGTGCGCAAGGAATTGGGGCTGGCTGCTGATGACGTGCTGAACGCCGATGTGTTGCAGTCAATCCGACAGCAAGCCGGGCAGGCTTACGCGCCTGTAAAACAAGCCGGAATGGTGACAGCCGACAAGACCTACATGAAAGCCCTTGACGACATCGGGCAGACGTACAAGGGCGCAAGCTCGGCATTCCCCGGCATTGCAAAAAACGAAGTGGGCGACATGATCGAATCGCTCAAGGTTGGGCAGTTCGACTCCGGCGGCGCGGTGGATGCCATCAAGGTACTACGGGAACAAGCCGACAAGGCATTCCGCACCGGCGACACCGGGCTGGGCAAGGCCACAAAAGAGGCTGCATCAGCGATTGAAAGCCAGCTTGAGCGGCACTTGTCCGCGACCGGCAACACTGATGCACTGGACGCGCTGCGGGAGGCCCGCAAGATCATCGCCAAAACCTACTCTGTGCAGAAGGGCTTGAACAGCCAAACCGGAGAAGTATCAGCGCAAGCCCTTGCCAAGCAGTTGGAGAAGGGCAAGCCGCTATCCGGCGAGTTGAGAACCATTGCAGAGATGGGGCAGGCATTTCCCAAGGCCATGCAATCGCTCAAGGAAGTACCGAAGGCGTTTTCCCCTCTCGATTGGGCGGTCTCAGGCGGGGCTAGCATGGCGTCTGCAAATCCGCTTCCTATGGCTGCGATGCTGGCACGTCCTGCAGCACGTAGCTACCTGCTTTCCAATGCGGCACAAAAGGCCGCGCTGCGTCAACCCGGATTGCTGGCGAATCCCGAGGAACTAGGGATGCTTACTCAGGGGCTTTATCGCGCCGCGCCGCTTCTTCGTCCCGACTGACACCGCCGAACAGGCCGTACAGGAACGCCAGCACGACAACGGCGATGAATTTCCAAATCAGATAGTCGGTGAATTCCAAGCAACCCCCAGAACCCGCCTAGTGCGGGTTTTGTCATTTTAGGCGACCCATGAAATTACTCAAGTTCTTGTTTCTGGTTCTGTTGTGCTTCCAGGCCAGCGCTGGCGAGTGGACCAGCCTCAACGGTATCAGCAAGTTCACGCCACATGGTGATGGTGTGTGGTATCAAAAAGCGTTCCCCTACGAGCTGCGAATGTCATCGCCATCTGTGGGCATTCGGTACGACACCACCGGCCCGCTTGGCTTGAAATACGGC
>OFQX01000337.1_pt1 | contig 14713 bp, 15 predicted proteins | sample 1542951 | NCBI WGS metagenome assembly OFQX01 (sample SAMN07774215, study PRJEB24372) | wastewater metagenome | isolation source: WWTP Novara (Effluent) | place: Italy: Novara | collected 2015-12
ACGTGGTGCCAGCCCCGGAACGTGAAGGCGAGCACCTCCTCTGCGCGGCACAGGTCAGCGAGCATCGGGTGCCTCCAGTCCCAGTATGCGGCGGGCCTCGTCCTGCGCCACGATCAGCGACTCGGACCCGTCGAACAGGTGAAACGCCAGCGCCGCGACGCACCGCTCGTGCTCGTCGATGCGCGAGGCGGCGGCGAGGTAGTCCGGCGTCGTGTGCGGGTCATCCATCCACGCTGCGGCAATCGCCTCGTCCGCCTCGTTCGGCCCGATCGCGGCCCACTCTGCGGGGATGCGCGGGACGCTCACTCGATCCATGACGCGCAACCCTCCGTATCGCACCTCGCCCACATGTGCCCGTTGGACGCAGCCACCGCGTAGCGCAGCCGCTTCCCACAGTTCGGGCAGTCGCAGTCAGACGCACCGCCGTTTCCCTTCTTGAACCCCTTCGCCTTCGCGTCGGCATGAGCCGCGGAGATTGGTGCAAGCATCTTCTCGAACGCGCGCTTTCTTTCCGCGGCTATCTGTCGCGCCTCGTCCTCGGTCGGGAATGACGCCGAATCGCACACCACAGACGAACGGCCAAGGCACGGCAACGCGCCTTCCGGCCACGGCGGGGGGAATCTCTCGCGATAGGAGACACCAGCCTTGCACCGATCGTTCCTCACGCCGTTGAAGTTCCGACAGTGGCGGTACTGGTCCATGGGGTCGCGCTTGCGCTCGCTCATTCCCCCTCCACGAGCTTCGACAGGTCCACGCGACGGATTGCGGCGGCCATTCGCTGCATCGCTCGCCACACGGTTGACTCGTCGCGCGTGCTCTCCTTGTCCAGCACCTCCGCGCACGCCTCGCGCACCCTCTCGGCGAGGGCGAGACGGGAGGCGTTCGATGCCCTCACTCCCTGCGGTAATGTGCCGTTGTCGAAGCACGCGAGCCCGTCCCATGAAACCATCACGTGCCCGGCGCGAGAATCGACGCGAAGAACGTAGAGCGTCGAGTCGTTGAGATACGCGCTCAGTTCGATGCCGTTGTTCGGGCGTAGCGTGACGCGGTGCAGGTCGAAACCGTCCAGCGCAGTCTTGATCGGCTTGCGGCTCATGCCTTGTCCCCCTCCCACGGTGCGGGCAGCGGACGCCACGCGACCACCCGCCAAACGTTCCACATCTCGCCGCGCGGATGCCAGCTTCCGGTCGTGACGATCCCGTCATTCAGCGTGACGTTGTACCAGCCCTCACGCTCCGGCATCCTCTCGCTGCACGGCACCCACGCCTGCGCCGCGAGCGCGGCCTCCAGTTCCGCGATGCGCGCCTGCGCGGCGTCCAGCGCGGAGGACTCGACAAGATCAGTCGCCGAAACGACTGCGGGGCCGCTGGCCGACAGGAGGACTCGGCCGTCCTTGCCGATCTTCGGGTAGATCGTCCACCGTCTCGGCTCAGGCATCGCGTTCCCCCTTCCGGGTGTTCCAGTGGAGCGCGGCCGCACCCCTTGAAAGTCCGCGCGCGACAACCTCGCTCGCCTTGCATCGCGGGTGTACGCACACAATCACCCACCCTACGCCAACCTTTGACGGGCCGAGCGGGCGTCCGCCGCAGAACGGGCACGGCTTGATCTTCGGCTCAGGCATGCGGCGCTCTTGCCGGATGGGCGCGCTCACGGCGTGTGCTCCGGGAGCAACGCGGGCATCCGGTTCTTCGCGTAGCTCTGCTCGATCTGCGGGCGCATGAACTGCCCGACCGTGCTCCCGTTCGGGAGCGCGATGTGCGCCATGAACTCGTCATCGAAGGTCGAGATGCCCGACTCCACGGCCTCGAACTTCGCTTTGAGCACGAGGATCAGCGCGCGCCAGCGGCGGCGCACCTCGTCCGTCATGCAGACCGCCATCGCACCTGGTCGGCGCTTGCGTCCGGCGGGAGTCGTCGCGAAGTCCTTCGGGTCCGGTGCCGCGAGCGCGATGCGAACCTGCCGCCCCTGCGTCGAAAAGCCGATCATCGCGCGGCCGTCCGCATCGCTGCCCGACACGAACTGCCCGCACCCGTAGCGCATGAGCACGCGCTCCAGCTCGACGCGACTGCGCGACACGTCAACCGTCGTGTGCTGCGCGTAGCGGCTCACGGCTTCACCTCCGCGTTGAGCCGCTCCGCCTCGGCAGACGCGCGTTCGCACTGGCCGGAGCCGAAGAACAGCGCGCTCACGCATCCGGTGCGCATGTCTTTCACCTCTCCGTTGACCGCCACGAACCTCGGCTTGGGCTTCGCCGCCTCTCGGCGGGCCAGCTCGGCGACTCCAGCCACCCACGCTCGGAAACAGTCCTCAGACGGGTGCGGGGCCAAGTCGCCCACTCGCCTCCGCACTTCCACGCACGCCTCGATGGCCTCGCGACCCCTCGCGGCCTCCGCCTCCGCCGCGTCGAGCAGCGGGAGCAGGGCGCGGACAATCACGTCGAAGGCGGTTGAGGTGCTAGACTGAAGGGCCTTCTCGACGGCTAGGTAGTCGGCAGATTTCAGCGCCTTCGCCACTACCTCCCGCACTTCCTTCTCGCGTTCCGGTGTCACCTGCCACCCCCTTGCGTGTAGTGGAGCGGGCCGCCGCGGCCCGGACATCCCCATCCCTGCGCGCGGCTCGCCACCCGCTCCGTTCCTTCCGCCCTCTCGGGCTACTTCTGCTCGTGTCCGCGCGCTTCCAGAATCGGGATGTTTGCCTCGGTCGGAACGTAGATGATCTGGTCCACGTTCCCCTCGCGAAGTGCCTCTCCGAACGCGCCCATGAACTCCTGCTCGCGGTACTGCGGGAAATCCTTCGCTGCCTGCCCGACGATCTTGATGGCGTCGGCGCGAAGCTGCGCGGCGTCCCTTTCAGCCTGTGCCTGCGTCACGAGGATCTGGCGCTCCTGCTGCGCTCGCGCGAGCTTCGCTTCGCCGCTGAGGCGCTGCTGCCAGACACCGTAGATCGGACCACCGAACAGGAAGGCGAGGCCACCCACGACGATGACCACAACGAACGCCACGATGATCGCGATCTCAGCCTTCCCGCGCTCTCGATTCTGCATGTGCTCCCTTTCCGCCCTCTCGGGCCGTGTGTCGTGCGGCGGCCGGGCGGGTTATGAGCCCTCCGGACAGAGCGCTGGGGCACTCACCGCCGCACTCCTGTTTCGCCGGGCCGCCGGGGGTTGCACGATCACAGCGGACTTCTCCCCCGGCACGCCACCCGGCACTACCTCCCGCTCTTGTGAACGTCCGGCTCGTACCAGTACTTCACGCCACGATGCACGATCGACGCGCCGTCCTTCTTCACGAGCCCCTCCGCATCGGCGTGCGCCTGTCCCCACGCGCGAGCCTGCTTCCCGTCGAGCAGCAACCAATCCTCCGGAACCTCTCTCGCGTTCACCATCTCGAACGCGAGCGTCCACCGCGTCGAGACAGTCCCCGCCTCGGTCCGCACCTTCGTCTCGGCCGGCGGCGCGTAGGTCTGGATCGGCGGCGGAGCTGGCGGAGGAGGCGGGACCACGACACCCTGGGCCTCCAGCTTCTTGCGCTCGTCCTCGATCCTGCGCGCCTCGCGCTCCGCTGCGATCCGCTCGTTCTCGATCCTGACGCGCTCCACCTCGGCTTCGCGCCGGAGCTTCGCCTGGTAGCCGTTGATCTGGTTGTCGTTGTACTTCTCGGCCTCGGCGATCTGCGCCTCCACCGGGCCGAACACGGCAGCGGCGGCATCGCGAGCCGCCGTCAGTGCGGACGTGATCGGCTTCTTCTTCGCGGCCAGAGCCTTCTTCGCCGTGACGAGGTTGAGCGCTATCTGTGATGCCTGTTCGAGCGACGCGGGGTCCGTGACCACGCACGAGAGCGCGTACTTCGCGTGCTCGAGCCCGGCGCGAATGGCCTCGTCGTTCACGGCGTCCGTCGCCACCGCGGTCACGCGCTGCGCGAGACTCGTCTGCTGCGGCTGCATCTGCTCGCTCACAGGCCCTCCGCGGGTGCGTCGTTGTCGTTCGGCGTGGGCGCCACCTCGCGCCCGTCCAGGTCGAGCCCGCGGCGCTCGAGTTCGGCCTCCATCTCGAGCCCGAGGCGCGTCTCCTCGTCGACCGACAGCGGGTCGCCGGGGGGCGCGTAGTCGCCGCGCCGGAGCTTCTTGAGTCCGTTAGCGAGCTGCTTGCCGTGCAGGGCGGAGAGATCCATCTCCTTGCCCTGCGATTCGCTCCACCACTTCATGCCGCCCTCCCTAGAGCACCGGCGGCCCGGCGGGGCCGCGCGGCGCAGGCTTGTTGTCGCGCTCGTGCTTCGTGAGGATTCCGGTCAGCGTGATCGCGATGATCGAGAAGAACTGCTCGTTCGCCGCGTCGGAGAGGTTCATCGACTCGTTCCAGCCGCAGGCGTCGAGGATCTCCTTGTCGACGAGCCACACGGCCCCGTTGTGCGGCTGGACGAACGGGCGCTTGTTGCGCCCGGGGGCGTCCACTCCGAACGCCTTTCCCGCCCGCGTGAGCCGGTCGATGAGGTGCGCGGCCGTGACGAGCGGGACGGCGGGAGTCGTGACGGGTTCGGGCTGGTGGGCCCCCGCAGGTCCATCGACTGACCCCTCCCCCGTCACTTCCGTGGCTGGCGCGGGGTCCGTCCCGACGGGCGCCGCTTCCGTGGCGCCCTCGCCAGCCGTTTCGGCCTTGAACTGCTGGTACGCGAGTGCGAATCCGTAGACGGCCTTCGCGTCGATCTCGGCCGGCGCGAGCCCCTTCCGCGTCGCCCAAGTGATGAGTTCGTGCTTCGCGCTCTCCCACCGCGCAGGGCCGCCCTTCGTGTCGTAGCGCGCCTTCGTGACGGCCGCCAGGATGCGCTTGGCTTCCTGCTCGTAGTCGGGCTCTCCGGCCGGCGCAGCCGGCTTCTCGGGCTCCGGCTTCGCGTCCTCCACCACCACAGCCGTACTGGTCGCGGGCCCCGCGAGCGCCGCGTCGACGGCCGCCTTCGCGGTGGCCGCCCCGGCGTCCTTCGGCTTGTACTCGTTGATCCGCAGCGGGGCGTCGTCCTCGCCGATCTCCTCCGGCGCGTACAGGCCGCTGAGGTCGTTCGGTGCGATCAGGCGGAGGAGTTGCGCCTCGGCGCACTTCGCGAGCTGCTCCGGGCCGCGCTGCGCCCACATGAAGCCCTGCGTCGGATACGCCGACCAGCGCACGACGACGACCACGGGGTTCACCCACCCGACGCGATGCCCGATGATTCTGCACGCGAACGGCTGCGTCGGGAGCACCCACAGGTCGACCCACTTCCCGTCCGCCGCGCACCACTCGACCGTGGAAATCCCGCCGTGGTTCCCGCTGCGCTCGGCGATCACGCGCAGGCCGTCGATGCCGACCTGGATCACGGCCACGTCGGCGCCCTTCGTCCCGTCGGCGTTGACGGCCTTACTGTCGTACCGCTTCACGAGGTAGATCTGCTTCGTGAACGGGTCGAGCTTCGTGCGCGCGCAGACAGCCGCGAACAGGCGGAGTTCGTCGTCCGTCGCGCCCTTCGCCACCGTGTTTTTGATGAGAGCCACGGTGTCCGGCGTCCACGAGTCGAACGTCTTGATGCTGTCGAGCCATCGCTGCTGCTTCTCTCGCTGGACCGCGACGAGCGCGGCCGCGTCGACGGTTTCCTTCGGTTCGGTGCTCATGACTTCTCCTTCGGCCAGAGGTCGGTGGGGAGCTCGCCAAAGTCGGCGTTCTCGGGGTGGTTGTCGTTCGCGAGCGGGCCGTCGGGGTAGAGCGTTGCGAGTTCGGTGGCCGAGACGTCACGGCGCTCCCACGCCGCGAGGTCTGCGGCCGCGTCGTGCTCGGTGTCGGCGTCCTCGGCGTAGGCGAAGCGGTTCGCCTCGTGGTCGTCGAGCAGCTCGTCGAGCGTGTCGCGGAGGTGCTCCGCCTCGTGAAGCGAAAGCTCCACCGAGATCGGGTCCTTCGCGCCGTCGACGCTGCCGCAGATCCGGCGCTTCATGTTGCGTCCGAAGTACAGGCGCATCTCCAAGCCTCCTCACAGAACAGATAAAGCGCGGCAGAGGGCCGACAGGCGGAGGCTTGGAGGGTCAACGCCTGCGATCGTGACTGGCGCCACGAATGCCACTTCTACCGCGCTTTATCTAGGCTCCAAGCCTCTCGCGTGAAACTTATGCCCGCACGCGAGAGGCGTCAAGGGCTATTTCTCGAGCACCCTCGCCGCCGCCGCGTCCTTGAGCCGCGAGCCCATGCTGGACCCGAAGTAGAACGACCACACGGACGCCACGCCACCGCCCAGGACGCCAACGAGGATGTCCGCGGCGCTCTTGTTCTCCGTCGGAATCGCGCGCGTGAACATGGCCCACAGCAGGTAGGCGAGCAGCCCGTGGACCACGACGGCAAGGATTGCCGGCGCGACATCGTGGAGCGCCACCTGTCGCTCGCGTGCGCTGATGCGGTCCTCCACCTCGAGCTTCGCGAGGTCGACGCCGAACTGCGCGAGCTTCTCCTCGAAGTCCGTCTCGGCCTTCTTGAGCGCGGCAATCTGTTCGATCGACGCGCCATTCTTGAGGGCCTCGGAGATTTCGCTCTCAGGGGCGTCCGGCTTCCCGAGCAGCGCCGACCCGATGGCCTGGAGCGCGGACTTGATGACGGGGCTGTTCGGGACAAGGGCCCCTGCCAGCGTAGGAGCGATCCCGCGCACCACCTTCTTCCAGTCGAACGCCATCACGGCCTCCCGTTGTTGAGCACCGACACGCGGCGCAGTTTCCGAAGCTCTTTCAGGGCCTCGTTGTGCTCTGGAGAGTTCGGAGCCTCGGATTGAAGGACCACGCCAAGCTCCACGACCTGAGCCAGCCGGTTCACGTTGGCATCTGTGAGGACGGTTCTGTTGTCCAGCCGGTCGACGTCCTTGCGGATCTGCATGGGCGTCCACCTCCACAGCATCGTCAAGACGGTGATGCAGGCGAGCACCGCGCCCAGGATGATCCCGACGCGCTTCGCGAAGTCCGTGAGGTCGTCGTCGCGCTCCTCGGTGTGCGCGCTCACGAGAGCGCCTCCAGCAGCGCGGCGACGCGGTTCATCCAGCCGGCGGCAAACGTCGCCTGCGCCGGGTCATCCGTGATGAGGCGCCCGAGGAAGCGAATGCGCGCGGCACACACCGCCACCGCGAGCGACTTGCCGATGCGGGCGTTCGCCGCCTCCGCCGTCTTGGGCCCGAGAACGCCGTCCACCGCCACCCCGAGGCACCGCTGGAGCGCGCGAATGGCGGCACTCGGCCCCGAGTTGACGCCGAAGTCTACCAGCACGGTTCGGAGGTCGTCGGAGACGATCTGCGCGAACCCCGGATCTGCGATGTACCGCTTCCGGTAGATCGCACGAGCCTCCGCCTCGTTCATCGCCGCCACCTCGAGCGGCGTGACGGCGCGACCGCGGTACTCCGCGAGCGTGGCCTGCGTCACCCCGTAGCGCGTCGGCCCACCTCGGTCCTTCGGGTGGTCCGTGTACGCCGATCCCTCGCGCTTAAGGATGTCGTCGATCATCTCCTCGATTCGTGCGCTCATCGTGCGGGCTCCGGGTAGGCGGGCATCTCAGGGTACGCGGGGAAGTCGGGCAGCGCCACGCGCTTCGCCGCCGCGCGGCCGCCGAGCTTCCTGCGCGCGGCGTTCTTCTTCTCGATCGAGAGGAGCCCCACTTGGTCGAGCAGCCAGTCGCGGGCGTTCTCGTACTCCATCGTCGAGCGCATCCCGGTGAGGGTGCGCGCGGTTTCGTTGCGCTCCAGTTCGGCGCGCACGGCGGGCGCCCCGGCCACGGCGCGGCGGACCGCAACCTCGCCGACGGGGAGGTGCGTGGTGCGGGCGATCCAGCCGGAAAGCTGCTGCCGGACGATGCCGAGCGCCGTGCTGAACGCGGCGTAGCCGACGAGCGCCCCGGTTGCGGCCCCGGCGAGCGCCCCGCGGGCCCCGAGCATCGAGCCGACGGCGAGCCCCGCGGCGCCACCGGCGGCCGCGCCGATGCGCCGCTTGCGCTCGAGCGCCGCGCGCTTCGCAGGGTCCTCGGACGCCCCGGCCTGCGCGTTGGCCGACACCTCGTCCCAGAGGTCCGAGAGGATCGTCAGCGTCGGCGGCGAGACGGGCAGCACGCCGAGCTTCGTCCCGTAGCCGCGCATGAACGACATCGTGGAGCCCTCGGTCGCGTACTTGTCCCATGCGTCGATGTCGCCGAGCCGCTGCACGCGCTCCGGGGCGTTGTGCGACATGAGCCACGCCTTCATCCGGTCGCCCTTGAGCCCCATCGCCTTGAGCAACTTCACGACGCCTGCGAACAGCGGGTTCACGCCGGCCACACCGAAGTTCACCCCGGACACGATCGACCCTCCGACCATGAACGAACTCAGAACGAGAGCGCGAACGAAGTGCGCCGCGGCGTCCTGGTGGGCCTGATTCGCGCCGTAGGCGGAGAGCCACCGGCTGACCCAGTTCTTCGACGTTGGATAGCGCGAGCGGTCGATGAACCCGCGCCGCGCGATCTGCTCGGACACGTGCAGGGCCGACGCCGGCCTCGCCTTGCCCACGAGCCTCGTCACGTCCGCGACGCCGCGCGCCGCGGCCCCGGCGACGCGCAGCGCGCCCTCCGCCGGCCGGAGCACCTGCTTGAAGGCGTTGTTGAGGGGCCACGTCGAGAGCTGCGACACCATCCGCCCCACTCCCCCACCCATCATCCACATTCTCGAACGTGGCCCGTAGTTGTACTGCGTCAGGTCGTCCATTGCGGCGATGTAGGAGAGCCGCGTCCCTGGGTCGATGATGTCGTCCGCGAGGTCGCGCATGAGACGCGCTCGAGAGCGCGCCCCGGCGCGGAGGATCTGCGTGCGGAACTTCGCGAGGCGTCCCTCGGAGAGCCCGATGCGCGCGGCGTGGATCTCTGCGCCGATCGCGTCGAGCATCCGGTTCATGCCCTCGGCCGCCTGCTGCGGGACCATCGGGTCGGTCAGGTCGAACAGCCTCGACCCCAGGCCGACGCGGCCGGCGGCGACCTTCTTGAGTTCGTGCTGGTGGCGGTACGACTCGCCCTGCTCGGCGCCCGCGGCGTGCGCGAGGATCTCGTCGAGCAGCCGCGGCGCGAGCTTCGCCTCGAGCCCGGAGAGACTCGCCGACGGGATGGTCCCGCGGCGACGCTGCGCTTCGATCAGGCCGCGCACGAGCTTGAGCGCCCCCGCCCGGCCCGTGGCCGACGACGCGCGCACGACGGCCTTCGAGAAGTCGCGCAGGCCGTACTCCGGCATCGACGTGATGAGCGCGTTGAAGGCGTTGTTGTACGCGGTGCGGAGGTTCAGGCCCATGACGGCGCGCTGGATGTTGCCCGTCCAGAAGTGCGCGAGCGCCTCGAATGGGTTCTCCCACGCCCGCATCGCCGTCTCCTGAATCGACTCCTCGGAGAGCCGGCGCTCGAGATTCTCGTCCCACCGGATGCCGCGGATTGCGCGCCCCGCGCGGCGGCCTCCGCGAACGACGGCCTCCCGGGCCCGCATCGCGGCCATCGTCTGCGGCTTGAACTCGCGCGGCGCTGCGTCGACGGCCTTGCCGAGCAGCACGGCATACGCCTCGTGTCCCGGGCCCCAGTCGCCGAGGTGGACCGTGATCGGCTGTCCCTCGGCCGCGCGGATCTGGTCCTCGGTCATGCCGCGCTCCATCATGCGGTTCATCACGGAGTCGGGGAGGCGCTGCCCGCCAGCGATGAAGCGAATGTCCTTCTCGCCCTTGGGGACGATGACCACCTTCGGCTGCGTGAACCCGGCGAACTCGTTCTTGGCGCCCTTCGTCGTGGTGGCTCGCACCCAGTCCGGCGCGGCGTTCGCGATCTTCTCGATCAGGTCGCGTTCGCTCACGCCGAGCCACTTCGCGGCGGTCGGGATGTCGTTCTCGGTGATCCGCTTCGCGCGGCGGTTGAACGCCATCGCGCGCAGCCCGTCGTCCCACGCCTCCTCGAAGCTGGAACGGCGCTTCAGGTAGTTCGACTTGAACCAGTCCTTCACGAGATCGCCGCGGGCCCCGCCGCGCTTCACTTCGGGGTCGGTCTCGACGTAGCGCGACACCTCGCGGAAGAACTCATCGTGCGAGATCCGGCGCCCCACGTAGTTGATGTACCGGCGCAGGTTGTCCGGGTAGTTCTCGATGTAGGCGTCGTCGCCCGTGCGCCGGTGCGTGAGCGCGGCGAGACGGTCCTCGAGCTCCTTGCCCTGGAGCCCCTTGTCGATGATCGCGGTCAGTTCGCGAAGGTGCGTCTCGCCCTCGCCGTTGAGGAAGCGCGGCACGAAGTTCTCGCGGTAGCCCGGGACCTCGAGCCCGAGGCGCGTGGCGTGCGCGACCAGCTCGGCGTGGAGTGCGTCGGTGATCCGCTTGCTCGCCGCCTTGAATGCCTTCTCGGCCGGCGTCTTGGGCGCCTCGAGCCCCTCGGCGATGCGATTGGCGCGCTGCTTGTTCTTGCCGATCCACTGGAGGATGTCGTCGCCGAACTCCTCGCGGTATCGGTGCGACCACTCGGACACGAACTGCTCGCGGCGGACGCTGGCCCTGCGCTCGTGGTTGACGAGGTTCGGCGGGAGCACGGTGTCGCCGCCGAGCACGCGCATGTGGGCGCCCATCCGCATCGTGGCGAAGTCGGAGTACGGGTCGAAGATGTGCTCCATCATGTCGAAGCGGTCCGTCACGTTGCCGTGGCCGTCCATGAGGCGAACGGTGGTCGCCCGACGGCCGAGCGTGCGGCGCAGGTTCTCCAGTGCGCGCGGGATCTGGCGCAGCGCGAGGTGCCCGAGCGCGCGGCCAATCTCGCCGGTGCCCGCGAAGGACATCGCGCCGCCCCAGTCGGCGGGACCCTCGGGGCCGAGCTTCGCGTTGACCTCGGACTTGATCTTCGCGAGCTCGGCCTGCAACCCCTCGCCGTGGAGCCCTTGCAGTCGCTTGCCCACGGCCTTCGCGGAGTAGGCCTTCGCGACCTCGGCGGAGAGTTTCAGTTCGTCCTTGAGGAGCGCGGCGGCGGTGCGCGCGTTGGCGTCCTTCGGGTTCGCGACGAGCGCGGCCTTGAGGCGGTCGTGCGTCTCGCGCCCCCACGCCACGCGATAGGCGGCGCGGCCGAGCGAGTGACGAATCTCGTCGCGGTGGAACCCGAGCGGCATCTCCTCGGGCGGCATCTCTGCGAAGTTTCGGTGCTTCCCGAAAACCTCCCCGAGCAGGTCGATGTACAGCTTCTTCACGGCGGCCTCGCCGCGACCGATCGGGGAGGTGGCGTGCTCCACCGTCGCGCGCATCGTCGCCACGTCGGGGTGGGTGTCTTGACGAAGCGGCATGAGCAGTCCGGCGGTCTTGCCGTTCTTCTTGAGCACGATCGGGCCGAGCGGATTGGCGGGATTCGCGAGCAGGCGAACGCCGTCGCCCAGTTCGTTGCGGATCAGGTTGAGCATTCCCGCGTTCACGGTGGCAACCGGCTCGTCGGTCCCCTTGCGGACCAGCGTGGCCTTGTGGCCGACGCCTTGATTCTCCTCCGCCCCGCCGACGGGCTCCACCTCAACGCGGTCCTTGGAGTCCTTCGGGATGACCTGCTCGTAGCGCGGATACGAGTTCTTCGAGAGATACTCGTCGTCCTTGGCGGGCCAGTCGGGTCCGAAGTGGCTCGCGCGCTTGGGGTCCTTGAGCGCGTCGCGGTAGATCAGGAAGTGGCCGTTCGTCCACACCTTCCCGTCGGGCGACCAGCGCCGGAGAGCGTCGCGCCCGACTCCCGGGTCGAACTCCTTCGGGGTGGTGGCGCGCACGTCGCCGAGCGGGATCGCCTTGCGCCCGCGCTCACGAGCGGACTCGATCTCCTTGGGGCTGCGCTCGTCGACGCGGGGCTCGGGATTCGCCTCGGCGACGGGCTCGGCCTTCGCGACCTTCGGCTTGCGCGTGGAGGCGGGCTTGGATTCAACGGCGGGCGGAGCCGCCGCCGTAGACGGCTCCACGGCCTCGGCCGGCGCACCACTACGCCGTCCGCGACTGCCCGCCGACTTCTTGGGCGTGCCGGGCGCCGACTCCCCAGGCGGCGGCTTGGCGGGCGACTCGACGGCGCCCACTTCGCTTCTGCCCGACACGCGCACTTCGGCCGGGGCAGGCTTCGGCCCCGGCGGCTCAGGCTTTGCCGCGACCGGAGGCGGTTCCTCGGTCGGCGGGTTCATCCTCGATCGATTCTCTCGAGCGACCTGCGCCAGCCTGTCGACGCCTTCAGCCCATTCACTCGACTGCGACCAGCGATCCAATCGGCCGGGGTCGGTCTTGCCCGTGACAACCCCGTCAATCGCCAGTTCGGTCAATGCTTCATCCAGCGACTTGTAGACGTCGTGTCCGGTCGGCCCGCTGCGATCGTAGCGCGTCACCCGCCACGGGCTACCCTTCCCGCCGGCCGGCATGTCCTTGTCGTGCGGGAACCCGACGTTGCGGTGAAGGACGTAGAGCCGATCGCTTTCGTGCGGTCCGTAACCGACGAACTCGACGAACGGCTTGTCGTGCTCTGCCACCACAGCCCTGTACGCGGCGACACGCGCTTCGCGTCGGTCATCGAAGTCCTTGGCCTGGCGCTTGAGTTCGGCCTTAGCTTCTTCCCCGACGAGCCCCTTGCGTAGTGGCTTGATATGGCGCACAGACTCGGCCCGGTCGATGAGCGAGGACGATTTCTTCCCTTCGGTCAGCAGGGCTCGGGGATAGAACCCCTCCGGCCCGGCAGGCAGCGCCTCGCCGCGCGCCAGCCCCGCGTCCGGGAGTTGCTTCCTCACGGGGGCGGGGCGACGGTTTCGGCCGGGCTCCCGCGGCAGACCCTCGTGGGCCGGAAGCTGCCGCTCCGGCCGCGTCTCCCGCAGGTCGATGTTCTGCCCGGCCACATCCTTCGCGCGCTGCACGTCGACCATCCGCGACCCGCTCTCGATCGACCTCTGGACGCGGTACTCGGCGGCGTCGGCGCGGCGGAGCAGCTCGGCGCGGCGGTTCGGGTTCGACTCGCGCTGCGCCTTCGCGCGCAGACGGTCGGCCCGGAGCACCTCGCTCCGGTACGGCTCGTTCTGCGTCGCCCACTCCCGAATCCGGGTGTAGTGGCGGTCGATCAGGCGGCGCTCGTGCGGAACCAAGTCGCGCTTGTACTTGTCGGAGAGCGCCTCGGTGGCGTGGATCTTCCGCAGCGCATCGCGGATCTCGTCGGGCACTCCAGCCGCCCCCACGTCGCCCGTGTCGGGCTTCTCGCCGGGAACGCGCTCGACACGCCACGGTGTCGTCTTGCCGGGCATCTGGGGCGCTGGCGGGCGCGCAGCCTCGACCGGCGCAGCAGCCTCGTGCGCCGGTTGCGCCGGTGCGCCGGTGGGCTCGGACGCCGGCGCCTCCTGCGACCGGAGCCAGCGGGCACGGAAGCGCGTGCCGCCGCCCGTGTTGAATCCGCGCTGGACCTCGACGGCCCGCTGTCCTCGCGGCTGGACCCCCTCCCGCCGAGACACGACTCGCTTCGGGCCCCCGCGAGCGTGAGCCACCCCGCTAAGAGCCTCGATGACAGCCATCTCGCCAGTCGATCGGATCACGTCGTCGAACGTGATGGGAGGTGGCGCCTCCCCCCCGGTTAGTCTGGAAACTCCTCGCTCGGCGAGGTTCTCGACCACAGGCACGCCGGCGCCGAACGAGAGCGCCGAAGCGGCCCCACCCGACACCCTGCCAGCGATGTCTCCGGCCATCTCAGGCGTCGCCAGGGCGAGCATCCGATCAGCCGCCCCGTATGGGACGAGGCGTGCCACCCCGCGGTTCGCGATGAGTCGCGCCGCGGCATTCGGGAGGCGCATCCTGCTCGCAGACTTGGCGACCGAAGATCCGACCCGGTTTCCCACCACTCCGCCAACCAGCGCCAGCGGTGCCGTGACCAGCCCGCGGATTCCGCGCTGCACCATCGACCCCTCCGGTGCCATCGCCGCGACCCCGGCGCCAATGGCCCCGGCTCCAACGGCGGGGACTCCTCCTGCCACCGCGGCGGCCGTCGCCGGGGCAGCGACGGCCGTGAACCCGGCCACCCCGCCAGCGATGTCTGCCGCGTGCTCGAGCTTCCCGCGAGCCTCTGGGACGAGGTTGTCCGTGCGCGGGAAAGCGTCTCCGACGAATGGCAATCCGCGCAGCGATGCGGCGCGAGCCAGCGCCGCGGCCACTCGGGCGCCGACCTTCCCGGCGACCGGGAGTCGTCCATACGCCTCTTGCGTCGCGACGGGCTGGTGATCGGCGAAGTCGGCCGCCAGGTCGGCGCGCATCTGCGCCGCGTAGGCGGGATCCTCGACACGGCCCACTCTCGCCCCTGGCCACGGGCCTTCGGAGGCCGAGACCATGCCCGGACGCTGCGCCCTGCGTACCCTGCGGGCGGCCGACGCAACCACGGTCATCTTCGGCAGGCCGGGGACCAGCGCCGAGACGAGATCGGAGACTTGTGCGGGGTCGGCGTCCGGCGGAACCGGAGAGGAGAACAGCGCGCGGCCTCGCCGATTGAGCACGTCCAAGGGGTATTTCGCCCGGGCGTCGGCCGGGAGAAGGTCGTGGATGGTCGGCACCGCTACTCCTCGTCGCTCTGGGCCGCTCGTGCCGCCTCAAGCGCGTCGTCGAACCACGGCGAGACGCCTCCACCGCCCACCGAAGGCATCCCCTTGACCTTCTGCGACAGCATGGCGCGAACGGCCGCCGACCCTGCCGACTGCGACGTGGCCCTGCGCTTCGCCTT
>OFQX01000339.1_pt1 | contig 14689 bp, 20 predicted proteins | sample 1542951 | NCBI WGS metagenome assembly OFQX01 (sample SAMN07774215, study PRJEB24372) | wastewater metagenome | isolation source: WWTP Novara (Effluent) | place: Italy: Novara | collected 2015-12
TCATCACGCGGCTGGCGGAAGACCGGATGGCGTATATCTACAACTCTTTCTGGGAATCCGGGCTTGAGTTTGCCGTGCAGTTTGTGGTGATCGGCCTTATTGCGAATTTGTTCGTGCGGCCGATCCAGGAGCTTTGCAACGCGCTGGAAGCGGTTGAAAAGGGCGATCTGACCAAGGGAGTGGTGCATACGCAGCGCGATGAGATCGGCGTGTTGCAGCGTGTTTTCAACGATGTGCTGGGCAAGCTCAACCGTATCCTGGGTGAGGTGGATCATACAGCTTCATATCGCCGGAATAAACAAAGGTAACATTAGGATATTTACGAAGTATCTTTCCTAACGCTTCGTAAATCATAAATAAATCCTCGAAATGGCTACAACCACCCTGCCATCCGATTCTTATATTCTTCTTTACGAATTCGTATTTAGGATACATAAAAACATCAACTAGATTAGGTAGGACTGCTACGTTAGGATTGATAGTTCTTAGCTTTTCTGCAAGAATATCAGTTGTGCAAGTAACTAAGTCTGCACTCCTAAATGATGCCCTAAATAAATCCCTACGTCTAATATTATCTTCGATATTTATATACTTGCTTCCGCTGGCAGGGTCTTTGCTCCAAAGCACTTCTTCAGTCCCGTCGGGATGCTTAAAGAATATTTCCTCAGTACCAATCCATTGATAAAATGGATTTAAAGGTGAGGTATTGAACGGGTCATCGTCATAATCAGCAACAACTGTCTTTCCTAGCTTATTACATTGCTTAATGAACTTAAACCAGTTCTCGCTCTGCGGTCTATGGAAGACAATAATATCTGACTCAGCGGCCTTAATAAAAGCATGTTCCTGATTTAACTCAATACCTTCTCTTGCCGTCGAGACATTAGCCATTCCATGTTCCATCAACTTAAACAAAGGCTGCATGATTCGATAGTGATTGGTCGCCCCGTCGTCGCGTTCTACACCTAATACTTTGAAACTCATGCAAACATCTCCTCTGTTTTTTGATTAACTTTGTATTCCATCTGCTTTATAACTTGACGCATATTATAATTATCGTCGTGACCCCAGCTTGGTTTATAGGGATACCCCAAACACGCAGGAGGAGTAACTTTCTCTTCCTCATCTAAAAATATTGCCCAGCCAAAATCAATCAACTTAATAATTCCATTTTTAACCATTAAGTTTTCTGGTTTTATGTCTCTATGCTGTAAATTATTAGTTTTTAAATCAACCAGTATCTCGACTAACTGAACCTTCCAATCTTTAGGTAAATTATCCTCCGTCAACATCTCTCCACAATCTTCAATAGATAACTCACCCTCATTACGAGATACAACTTTAGGAAAATGTGTTGAATGAACTTTACTTAAAATTCTCTCTTCATTATCAATAAGGCTATACGCTAGAAAGTTATCCTGCTTCTTAGTAACAAAGCCATCACCCTTAGAAACGACACTGGTTGCGCCAGTCCAATAGGCGTTATAAGCACCAACACTCTTATCCGTAGGAGGAACCCAGCCAATGGTTGATTTTTTGAGTGATTCTAGTATCTCTTTCACAGTTAGATTACCTAACCAATTTGGATAGGTATTCGAATTTTTATGATGAGCTACGTGATAAGCAAGTGCTAGTCTGTGGTGTATCGGGTTAGGTGTCCAAAACCCTTTTTCGTTCCATTCCCTCGTCTCAATAATAGCTTTCTCAAAATCTGCCGGATAATAACCATCGCCGATAGAGCGAACGTCAATAAAGATGAACGTATCCATAATCGGCATCTTGAATCTAACTCTTGGAGGATGATGCTCTCTCTTGGCTTCGGGAAATATCTCTCGCCAATGCTCTAAGTCATATACTAACAAATCTAAATCGGAGTGATCGCCATATTCAACTGAATCTGGAAGATTTTCAAAATTTCTTAAAACGACGTAAGGAAAATCTACGTCGTGCATATAACTAAACAGTTGTCTTAGACTTTGCATTTTTCCTCTTTAGATTTTTAATAGCGCCGTCAATACCAATATCTTGAAACACCTCAAAAGTATGCTTTTGGAGGTGCTTCGGGGGAGAACAATACTCAATTGCAATGCCCGAACTACGCATCAAATCTTCATCTAAATACTTATCCTTCGCTGAAGGATTTGTGACGTATATGTCACCTCCAAAATGTTTAATCAGCTCAATCAATCTTTCAGTTCCCTTTAATTCAGTTGGATAATCAAACTCAATTCTTGTCGGAATACTTAATGTTCTTTTGATAGTATTTATCCAGGCCATGTTTAAAGGAAGCAAATAACTTCCGTCTGTGTATTCTTTATCTACTATTAACTTTCCTTTTCGAGATACTGATTTTGTTACCCACTTATCTGAATCGTTTAATAAATATCTATTCTGGAAATTATTCTTCTCAAAGTCACAATAGGAAAGAATGATAAAAATATCGCATTGCGCCATCTTATAAAAGAATGGAAAGTTTGGAATAAAATTTGCCTGATGAATACCTATTTTAGTCAAAGATACTCTCCAACTTTTTTCCTATCTCGTCATCATCACAAAGAACAGCGGTATGCCCGTCATCTTCCATGAAAATATACTTAAACTTATCTATGTACGGTTTATATGATGGTCTTTCTGCGTCATGTAAAATAACAATCCCATCCTCTTTGTTGCATAAGTCTAAACACGTTTCGCGTTCACGCCCATCAACAAAGTATAAATCGCAGGCCTCATCCATGTGATACGGGTACATCTTTAAATCTTCCTCTAATATCAAATGCACTTTAGTACCTAATTGGCTCTTCCACTTATTAAACCAAGCTACATCATGCTCGACACTGGTTATTTTCTCTACCGACGGGAAGTCTTGCATTAATAGCGTTGATACACCTGGGCCCCATTCAAACACAGTCTTTGGCTGGAACTCAGCTAAGACTTTAATAAGAGTTGGGCGAAATGAATCCCAACTACTGGCGGTTTGCACTGGTGCTTGCACTTAATATCTCTCTTAATTTATCTGCGTCTAGACGCCATGAGTGATAATAATGGTATTTATGATCTGGATTAAAGTTGTTCGACTCTAAGTTAAGCCAGTTCTCTTCCTTGCCAACTAAAAATATGCTATTTTCTTTACAAATAATTTCAGTATCTAAATTGAATCTATTGAATGGAGGAACAAAGATATTTGTTTTTAAGTAGTTGCATGACGTAACAATCGACATTTCTTGGACATCGTAACTAGCCTTGCTGTGGTCAATATGTAGAAGTCCGTGTGACACTACCCTATGCTTTATGTCGTGTTTCATTGTCACAAACCCATCTACTCCATAGAACCATTTCTGAGGCTTATCTTTAAAAGGTACTCCTGGGTATACGGAACCAATTTTATTTTCTTTACAAAAGAGCGATACCGCTGACCAAATTTCTGCTTCTGGAAAAAACTCCCTAATTACTTCATATCCATCGGACATACGTCTTACATCAGTTGAGGCTGAAACGTCATCGTTTCTAAAAACGATCATCTAGGACTCCAGGCCACGGCACGACCAACCTCTTTAGAATAATCAAAATGATCTTTAGAGCGAATGTGGTCTTTATGCTGACCGCTCCAATGCCCTACGTCTTGCACTACAATATCGGGAAGCCAACCTATCTTTGGTTCTTTCTCCGTAACTATCTGGGCGAGTAGCGATATTGCACCCGTTAATCCTGTCAATTCGTGTCGCTCAAAATATATATCTTTAATTAACGAAGGTCTAAAGTTCCAGAGTCCGCCAACTATCTCTGATGGACGATAACCTTTTTTCTCTTTATCTTCTTTACCATAAGTAAAAGCAGCGTCGGAAGGTTTAACATTAGCACTTAACACATCGGCATCAGTTATCTCGAAAGCATTAACTATCTTAGAAACATAATCAACTGGAAAAACACAGTCAGCGTCACCCTTCATTAAAAAGTCGTATCCCTTACCTTCAACAGATTCAAAGAAGTCTATAATGCGATTTCGTAATCCAGTATTCGGGTTATTATCCTCAACGATATAGAAATCTATATTCTCATAGTCTTGTTTCTGTAAAGAATCGAGAGTCATGGCAAGGTATTCAGGGCGACGATAATAAGATAGGAAAAAAGCGACTTTAGGCTTTGACATTTAATCTTTCCTGTGCTTCTTTAAAGCACTCAGCGATTTCATTAAATTCTGACAAAGAGAACTCCATGCGGACGTCCCTAACTTTAACGTGTATATAGTTTTCTTCCTCACTAAACTCCGACCCTTCGGCAAATATGCCCCCAGCGTTTTTCTTATAGAGGTTCTCATTTAAGTTAATCTCCACAGTGTCTGAAAAATCGGCTACTGCGACTTGTTTACGACATAACTCAATATGACGTGAACCTGTACCAGGGCAACCACGCTTCTTCCAGCGTTCTAGTGCGGAAGCGAAGCCTTCAGCCATGTTGATAAAGTCGTCGAGGGTTTGAACTATACGAATGTTGCGGTAGTGTGTGTGTACTTTCTCGCAAATTTCAATAACAAATCTTGAATTAAATATGCACTTCTTCCCTATGGTTCTTTTGCTCAATTGCTCAATAGTATGACCCATTAACTTACCCTCACAAAGTTTGTATCACCGTAGTGTTTTTTTAATTTTATAAATAAATTCATTGCATCGTAAGCAATCATTCCTTTACATACTTTTTTAAGGAATGGTCGCCAAATTTTCTCATTTTCATTACCCCAAAAGTCTTTATATACAAATATTTGCATGAAGTTATATAAATCTTGGGGAATATCATAGTCCGCTAAAGTATTTCCATCCTCAGACCAGCCGTAAGTATCGGTAAACTTACCCTTACGACCAATTTCTTGCAGTTCCTTCTGCTTTTCTTTATTCATAATGTATGCAACGTCACACATACGAGGAAAATCGTCAATTTTATCTTGGATGAACTTATTAGCGACACGTTCAACCATTTCACGTGGAGACTCTTGGGCAGACGGCTTCTCTTTGACTACTTCGTCAATTGCATTATCTATAATTTCTTGATTATCCATTATGCGAAATTGTTTCCCGTGTTAGAAAAGAATATCTGTTCCTGACGAACTCTATCTGTAACCCCTGATTTAACTGCAAAGAAGTTAGTAAGCTGTTCACTTAAGCATCCACGATACCCAAGATTGTTCATTCTACGCCATACTAGGTCAGCAATTGTCTCGTTACCTACAACAGAGGTTCCTAATAATGTCTGGAATCTTTGAACTATCATTTCATTAAGGCTAGCCGTAGATTTTACTCCAGTTTGAACTTTAAAATAATTTATCTGAGTCTGAGCATCACATTTAAATATAGCAGCTGACATAGTTCCTCCTTAAGGATAGGGGGGCTTTTGCCCCCCATAACCTTAGCACATCTTCTTAGTACCTTTTTTACCTTTAACGGGCTTCTTAGCCATTTGTTACTCCTTTAAAAATAAAACTGGCAGTTTTCGATGCTGCTTCGCACTATAACAAGTACTCAGAAAGCGGCAATTTCAACCTTCCCTTTCCCATCCCTACTCATCAGAGTTGCCGACTCCAACCTTTGAGGTCTTTCAGTGCATTCTCCCTTTGAACTACAGTTTTATTTAATCTTAGACACCTGCAACAGAAGCAGTTTTTAAGTGCGTCTGTTTACCGTGCGCTTTTTCGTTACCATACTGCAAGGTCATTTCAGCTTCAACCCATCCCTTGACGGATGAAGCACTCGGAGCACCTTTGTATTGTTCGATGTCACGCAAAACAGCGACTTTAACATGGTCAGGTGTAACGATAACAATGTCGGTCGGCTTCGCTTGACGATCAGGAATAATGTCCAAAGTACCGAATGAACCTTCGTACTTATTAATATTAGCAATAGCCATACGGGCTGATGCTTCGATACGGAAACTAAACCCTGTCTTAGCGGTAAAGTTCGTAGAGATAACACGTTTCTGATAAGCACCGCAATACAAAGCGCGCGGGTCACCACCTTGACCCCAGATTTTCTGGAGCAAAGAGTTGACTTTAGACTCTGTAAGAGCTTGCGGAACAGCACCACCAGCGCTAGAACCACGACCAGTGTTCGTTTGAATAGCCTTTTGAATACCATAGGCCAAACGAGCTTTCGTGACCGTAGCACCAGGAGTACCGATACCAGACGATAAGAACCGCTTATCGTAATCAGTCAATAAGGCCTTCATTGACTTCATCATTTCACGGCCAACTTGATCTTTAATACCAGCCACGTTCACAGATAATTGGGTAAATGAAATCGCCCAATTACGTAAACGAATCTGGGTATAGTTGTATTTACGAACACGGGCGGCATTGACGGCGTATGTAATATCAGCGCCTTCAATGATACCGGTTGTAACAGCCGACGGAAGAACGTCCGTTTGCCATTCATGTTTTGGATGGGTTGCTGGAATCTTCTCAGCTGCTGCGAAAAATGGTACGTCATCGGCGAAAAGGTCAGCGACCGTGTCGGTCAAACCTTCACGATTACCGATGGTATACGTTGTATTATAATAACCTGCTCCTGCCATTGAATTATCCCTTCATATAGTCAGGAATCATTTTGTCTATTAAAAAACGTGGGTCATTATGGGCAAAGCGTTCTTTGTCCTTCATGCTCCCATTCATAGCGTTAGAACGAAGCTTATCAAGATTGACTTTCTCTCCGCCACCCTTAACGCTCTTTGTATCTAATGCTGTTCGTTTTTTAAGATTATTAATCTGCCCTTTAAGATTCTGGGTGTCAGCCTTTACTGATGTTACTTTACCAAGAGCTTTATAATGCTCAACTGCCAATTCAACAGCCATTGCTTGACCATCAAGCGCCTTTTGCATTTTAGGGTATCTATCATAGATAGATTTAGCTATCTCAAGTACCTTAGAAGAATTAGCGTCAGTAACTTCACCTTCGCTCATAAGACGGTTAAGCGTTTTATTAGCTTCAGCGACTTGGTTCTGGACAAATTTTTGAGGAGCAATTGCAATAGTCTTCTCGATACGACGTTCCAGCTTAACTAAATCAGTAAGTTTTGCTGGGTCAGTGCGAGCCTGTTCCTTAGCAACACGTACCTGAGTTAACGTTTCTTCCAAAGTATTTTCATCCATTCCGTCCAATTGACGTTGAATATCATCGACAGGGGGAGCAGATTTTTGACTCTCTAGTTCCTGTTCTAGTCGCTTAATTCTAGCCGTCATCTGATCGAAACGTGGCTGAACTTTAGACTTTGGAATTACTTCTTCGTCGTCTTGAGATTCTTCTTGCGTTTGTTCTTCTTCGACTTGTTCCTGTTCCTCGTCTTGAATTGGTTTTGCATTACCTCTTGGTTCAGTATCTTTAACAGTATCTTCTTCGACCGGAATATCGTCAGTCAAAGATTTAAAGACATTCCCACCTTTAATCTGCTCAAGGACATTAGACTGCATTGATTCCTGAGCATCTAGTTGTTGTTGTGAACCTTCACTTGTTTGTTCGGTTGCTGGTACTTGTGGCATCTTTTTCTCCTCGCAGTTTACGTCATGGGAGACGATTTTTGAAACCACCTTTTATAGACATGAGGGTCTTTTTATTAAGGCACAGGTTATAGAGGCTGAGGCTCTTATGTATCTAACATCTTTTGTTGTTTAGCGTTGTCAATTCTATTTGGATTATATGGGTCTGTGTTTGACGATGTCTTATGAGCACGAAATGCAGATTTTTCTCCTTGTTGCATAGCAATTTGATGATTATAATTCATTTCTGATTCTGAACTTCTTGTTGGAGAGCTACCCGTAGGCCCTGTTGTTCTTTGCGCTGATGCCTTAACTCTTGCCTCATTAGAATCTTCAGGAACCCGATTTGTTTCTCCGTAATTATCATTTGAATTCATTCTATCTTTATAAGCCATCTTATTCTCCTGTTCCAACGGATTTACCGCTGCCATTTAATCTCCAGTATTGAGCTTTAGTTGTATCATCTGATAATTTTTTTACATTACTAGTTTTCTGCATTGACTTCTCATTTGTCTTTATATTATGTTCTTTTGCCTCGGTATTATGATAACTTTGAAAACCCATCTTACCCTCCCAGTTTTTGTTCTTCTTTAATTTCTTCGTTTAACCTACGCATATCATCTATCGCTAATTCTATTCTATTTATAAGAGTATGTAAGCCTTCCGCTCTTCCTAGTTTACGGTCAGCGGACGTTACATTATCCTCGGTATTTGTGAATTGTTCTATCGTAATTGTATTCGCCATTGCTCTAAGAATAGTGCCAGCATCACTATTATAAAAAGTCTCTAAGGCCATTCCTATCCAGACAATGTCCTCCTGGTTACGTCTAACTATTCTCTCCTCGATTGTCATACTATTGCATACCCGCTTTCATAACTTAAGCTAGACACTGGATTAATATGATTGCTGTTATATTCTAAAAACTCTTTTTCATCAAATTTCTTAGATGCATATCCGCAGTATTTATTTGGCGTTAGTGAAACTTCAAAAGCCTCATCAGAGTTTTTTACAACATACACTTTATCTTTTTCTACTAAGCTATTGACAAAATCTAATTCCAGATTTTCAAAGTCACTTAACTTATTAACACGCATAAAGCTCGGCTGATGATAAAAACTTTTTATGATATTATCTTCGTCTATATACATTACTGGTCCAGGAATAAAGGTATCAGAATTTGTATAATGCGCTCGTGTCTCTTTATGCATATGCTTAAAGAACTTATCTTTTAAGCTAACGTCTCCGTCGCTCATATAACTTTTTTCTTCAACTCTTAATCCGCCAAAAGGAAATATAACAGCGTCGTAACCTTCTGATAACTTCTTTAACATATTTGGAAAAGAACCGTCTGAGTAAACTGTCTCAGGTGGAATAATTTTTAATATTGCCTGATCTTTAAAAGCTGTTTCTATTGCGTTCTTTGTCGAGCAAATTAAGCGTGAATCCCTATCCGCACCTGGAGCATTTACAAAGATAATCTTACAAATTTCTTCTAATCTTCTGAAGTTTTCGCTTGTAACTAATGTATGCTCCTTAAAACTCGCATCTGTATAAATATAATATTTTTGCCCAATCATACATGAAACATTTTTTGGAGATAATAATGACGGAATTGTATATTTAATAAATTTTTCTATATATTCAAATCCCCAGACAATTGTAAAATAGTTTATACGCAAACCTTACTCCAGACATCATAGTCAACTGCTTTTATTCCACGTGAAGCGTTAATAACTTGCTCTGCAATATACTTAGCCGCTAATTCCTGATTATTGTATTGGCGAATCTTTTTATAACCATTTGTAGCAATGCGCCACATTTCATCAGGACGCTCTATATAATATTTATACTTATCAACCATCTCATCGAACGTCGTCCAAGTAACGTAATCCTCGACGTCTTTAAATAGCTCCATGTGCTTAAACATCGTGTCTGGATTCACATAAGCCAAACACAACCGACGACAGGCCATAATCTCAAATACACGGCCTGTCATCGAGTTGAACGAACGGCCAGGGGGGGCCACTAAAATCTTGAACTTATTCATTAAGGCTGTGTATCTTTGTGCGTTTATAATTGCGCTACGACTTAACTCAGTCTGTTGATGATGAATAATCTTATGCTTATCCTGCTTGAACCAATCTTCACGTCCTTGAGTACAACCGATAAAACCTAATTTATCTATCTCGGGTGGGTTAAGGTCATCTAGCATCGTTATATCAGCCCATGACGGCATCCAAACCGTTGGTACTGAATACATATTTAAATCAGATTCAGCAAAGGTAATAAATAAACCGAAATGACTTTCACGTTCACGAATCATCGTCGAGGAAGGGTCAATCTTACCATGTCTTGTATAAAACGATTCTGACTGTAATGTTGCTTTAAACTGGTCTTTACCTGCCTCAACCCAAGGCATACGCCCCTGCAAGAATCCTCGAATATAAAAAATAGGGTAGCGGCGAAACTCTTCCTCATTTATAAACTCAGGCCCGCAGGTATCAAACGCATAATGCAATGACCCTTGACGGGCAAATTCTTCCTTTAGGCCAGTAGTGCACATATATCCTGAGCCAAGCATCATACTGTTATTAAATAAGAAATTTATTTTATTTAATGACATTTAAACACGCATATTCTCCATATATTTCTATGGCTTTATTATTATAAGCTAGTGCTGCTTCTTTTTCCGTATCATACGTTCCAATACATATTTGTTTTCTAACTTTATCTTTTTTATTACTTAATTTTGCTTGATACCTACCAGATGGAATTTTATAAACGCCTTTATAATGTCCTTTTCTTGGAGGTTTCATATTAAATAAGTTTTGTGATTGAGTACAAATCCTTAAATTTTCTTTTCGACAATCTTGGCTATCACCATTAATATGATCAACAACCATCCCAGTTTTTATATTTTCTATACCCACTATGAGATGATGAATCGGAATTTGTATACGTAATGTCGCATATTTTTTGCTTGTTCCGTAATAACCAATAGAGTGATACCTTTTATCTAATAATTTATGTAACATTAAATAATGTTTACTATCTACTACTATCTCTAATCCTTCTTTAATCTTAATCTTATCTGCCATATATCTTTACCTGTAAACGATAAAACCACCAATCTCCTCGACGATATAAATGAAATTGGCGTTTAAAATTATTAATCATTCTTGGAAGAAAATTAGTAATTCCAAACTTCATACAATCTTTATAATCAAAATTATATCTAGTCCGAAGCATACTTCTTTCCTTCGATCGGTACAAGCATTGCGCTCTTACGCACTTCAAGATTATCAGAGGCGACCTGTAACCCTAGCTGTGTTTGAATAGCATCTTGCTTTGCTTGCTGTTGAGACATCATCATCTGCTGTTGCTCTTGTGCTTTTTCTTGTGGACTCTTCATTAGTTTATTAACTAACTTAACATCGTAGTCTTGCAGGTATAATTTCTTTAACTCGTCTTGTCTTACGTCTGGGTCATTTAAAAAGACACGCATTAAGTTAAAAGACTTGGCCGCACGTAATTCAGGATTGGTATTATCTAATTTACCGTTAGGAACAATATTGAACTTACCCTGTATTTCTGAACGGGAAATTATCGGAGTCGGCTGACCTGTAATTGCAATCGCTTCCTCTTCATTACCGAACTGTTCATACAGAGAGTCAATTTGATAATAAACATCGGCCATTTGATTTTGGAATACTTGTAAGTCTAATGACTGAACCTCGCTACCTAATTGCTGAACAAGTCCAATTTCTTTTGCAGTTTTCTGTCCGCTCTGCTGTTGGCCAGGTAAATTATTTGGTGAGGTAATTCCCGAAGATAAATTACCGACCCGTTGGTCTGCCCATGACTTTAAGTATTGCGCTTGTTGAAATAACGTGTTCTGCGAACCGTTCATATTCTGTCTGATCTCAAAATCGCTCGTCGGCCCACTTGTTTCTACCGTCTGCCCTGGAACGAACTTCAAATTCTTGATATTCTGAACAGCATTTCGGCGAGTTACGACCGTCGGGGTATTGACAATCGTTCCGTTATCAATTGCTTGATTTAATGCCGAAGATATACCATTTTGGAAGTCTTCGTCAAGTTGCCCTATGCTACGAGACGAGAAGATGCCTTCGTCGTTTAGCTCGCGTTTGATTAAGGTATAAGGCCATTGTCCGTGGTCGTAGGGCAACTCAATGAAGCGAAGGATTGCTGTTGGGTCTGTATCAGGATATGTGACAATACACTTTTCTAAAATACCATCGTCATTTGTATCATACCAACAACACGTCTCATGCAAAATAATTTCATCGGTACTCTTACCAACCATCGGTGTTGTACGTGGATAACGATTATTTTTACTTAACGGCGTTCCAGAAATCCACCGATCAATTTGCTCTTCTGGAAAATCTTCATAGCGACCGTCACGCATTGAAATCATTATGTCGTTTTTATTTGTAGGGAACTTATAGTCTATAAAAGCTGCATTATGAATATCCATGCAGTTAATTGGTAGAATTAAATCTTCTCGAATATTTACAGCAGTTAGTTCAGGTTGGTTGTCACGTTCCTCAACTAAGTTCAATTCAAATACCGATTCACCTTCACGAAACTTAGTAACCGCTTTTTCAATTTCTTTTTTGTTCTCGTCAAACGACGTATCAATCATTAACTCTTCCGTCATTATCTGTGCAAGTAACTGGTCGGTAACTCGTGCGTCATATAAGGCGTCTAGTACCTGTTGCGGGAATTCGCCAATATCAATAATCTTTGTATAATTCCTCGTCGAGTATTTCCAGGTCACTTTAAAGACAGTCGCACCCTGCTCGAGCATGTGGTCAATTCCTAACACATACGGCTTAAAGTAATCGACCTTTGTTTTCATTCGCCAGTCAAATAATATTTCTCGTAATCTCGCCGGTTCCTGATCTTCAGGCCCATATCCCTCAAAAGTAACGATTGGAGAAATATTAAGTAAATTGACATACGACGGCTTTAATCTATTTATATCTGCGTCAATTTGCGGTACAACATAATTAGCGCAATTGACCCAGGGAAATGTTTTTACTGGTCTGATTCCATAACGTAACGATATATATTTATCAACTTGATTATCCCACCAAGAGCGATTCTGTTTTTCCATCTCACAGGTATGAGATAGTCCATTAACAAAATCTTTAAGCTCTTGCGTAACTTTTATTGACTTTATCTCATCGAGTGACTCTGGGTCTTTACGCTCGCTCATTTTATACTCCTAATATCCCATTCTCATTCCAACTGTTTCATAGCTATTAAATTCTTCTAATCTCTCCCCTTGCCCCTGCTTATCTGCGTCACTTAACACACCACGATTAATAAATATCTGCGCTTCAACCATCTGCGATTTTAATGCCCAACATGCCAAAGCCAAGCTAATAACACAATCATCATGCTTGCCATCAGGAGCGCCATAAGTTATCTTTCCACCGTCGGTAATTTGGTATTCGTATGCGTTTAACTCGTCAACTAATATCGCTTCATTAGGGAATGTTATACGACGCTGCTCTAGGGAAATTGCCAAATTTTGTACTAAGCGATTTTTGCTGTCATTCGTAAACTTAAACCCCGGCTTCTCACCGTCATACCAAATTGATAAACCAGCTGCCTGCAAATCATCGACGATTGGATCACCCAACCCCGTCGAATCTATAACACAAAGAGCGTTGTTATAACGTGAAGCTAACTCTTGAATCTTTACCTTTTGTATCCCCCACGACAAATCGTGGAACCTCTCCCAAGCCACAACCTCGCGCGTCACACTATCCATCACCGTCAACACCGTAAAGTCGACCGTCTTCGCTAAGTCAACGCCCATAACATAGAACCGTCCATCAACCGGAGCCTTATACCCGCCGACGGTACACTGCCGTATCTTCTTAAAGACCCCCGTCTCCTCCGATAAGAACTCTGCCATGACCTCCTGACTAAACAACATCTCCGTCATGTCCTTTTTCATCTCTTCAATTTCTTCGGGCTTGATATACGAGTTTATAGCAGTAGGTTGCTTCCAACTTTTCCAGTCGTTATCGCCCTTAACACCACGCATATAAAGATCATAAAACCAGTTTTTACCACGTGGCGTTGAGTAAAAGTAGGCGGGTGCTTTATAGTCGGCTAACATAGGACGCAAGACCTGACTCCACACCCTATTCTTAACCAATGCCGCCTCATCGACCCGAAGCGTTCTTAACGCAACCCCGACGAGCGAGTCCTCTTTATCCGCGCCTTTTAACTCTATCCTAGTCGGTGTACCGCTGTCATCAAGGATATTTGGATTGTGAGCGTACAACTCCTGCTCGTTAAATATCCAGTCCGTATCAACCGACAACACAGCCTTTAGTCTTGTCCATGCAATCGACTTTATCTGCCTATAATTTGGCCCCACGAGCCAATGACGACCAGGGTTTGTATAGGCGTCCTTAACTATCCCCTGTATCTCCTCCTCCGTCTTGCCACCCCGACGGCCACGCACTATAACTTTAAACCGTGACTTATCAGATAATATATCCATCTGATAACTCTGCGGATAAAATGGAATTGTTATTGTTTTTATATCAGACACGGTTCGCTACCACTCCAGCCGAAGGCGCATTTAGCCACTGAACCACGATCTTATTATAAGTATTCCCCGTCGTAGTTACCTGCTCTTTATAGTCGTTAAAGAACTTACCCGCCAACTCTGCACCCTTCGCCCTTTTATCTAAATTAGGCACAAACGTCTCTACCCAACGACCTACCTCTTCACCTGGCTCCTTCACCCAATCCCTTCTCACCTCACCCGCCGACAATAACTCCACAATCACAGCAATGTACTTAGCACGTGTCAACCCTACCGCTAACGCAGCACTCTCCTTCTGCACTACACTACCAACACGATCAGCTGCCGGAGGCATCGGTGTAGCCCCTATGGACTCAATACCGACGACGGTTGCCGCCTCCGGCGAGGTTTGTACTGAGGTCTTGACCAAAGCATCGAACGCCTGCTCCGTCAACGTAACATCATCTACCTTCGACAATGCAGACTTATATATCTCCTCTAACGTTCTTACTTTTGGGATTTTTACTTCAGGAAGTTTTTTTGCCTTGTATGCCATCATCCTAACCATACTACATATTGTGTTACGTTTTCAAGTTTT
>OFQX01000340.1_pt1 | contig 14672 bp, 22 predicted proteins | sample 1542951 | NCBI WGS metagenome assembly OFQX01 (sample SAMN07774215, study PRJEB24372) | wastewater metagenome | isolation source: WWTP Novara (Effluent) | place: Italy: Novara | collected 2015-12
CTCCTCGAACTCGTCCAGGACGTGGCCGACCTGCTGGGCATTCCTCGTCCAGCGTCGGTCTATGGTTCCTTGGACGCAGGCGTGCGGCAGTTGCTGCAACTCGCCAACCGCGAGGGGCGGGAACTGTCGTCGCGTTACCCGTGGCAGGTGCTCACGAACGAGGCGACCTTCACGACCGTTGCTACTGAGTCGCAGGGCACGCTCGCTTCGATCATCGGTGCGACGCAGACGCTGCGTAGCGTGGTGAATGACACGCTGTGGAACCGCACGACCGGGGAGCCTGTCTGCGGCCCACGGGATGGTCGGACGTGGCAGGCGTACAAGTCGTCCACGTTCACCTCCCCGCTTGCCGAGTACCGCATCCGGGCGGGGTCGCTGCTGCTGCTTCCGGCTCCCACGGCGGGGCAGACGGTCGCATTCGAGTACGTGTCGAACTGCTGGCTGACCGACAGCACCGGGGCGACTTACCGGACCGGATTTGCTGCGGACACGGACGTGGTGCTGCTCGATCCCGAGATCATGCGGATCGGGCTGGAGTGGCGCTGGCTGCAACGCAAGGGCTTCGAGTACGCGGAGAGCTTCGCCAGTTACGAACGGATGGTGGCCGACGCGATGGCGCGGGATGGGACCAAGCCGACGATCATCATGGGCGACAACTCGGTCCACGCCGAGATGGCGATCCCGAGGCTGATCGGGTCGTGAGAGCACCCCAGCGACAAGGCACACGGGGCGCGGTTCGGTCGCGTACCTCGTCGCTCCCGCCCCCGGTGGGGGGATTGAATGCGCGTGATTCTCTGGCGGATATGAAGCCCGAGGACGCGATCCTGCTCGACAACTGGTTCCCCCGCGCGACCGAGGTCGAGGTCCGCTCTGGATTCTCGTCGCACGCCACGTTCACGGGTTCATGCGAGACGGTGGTCGTGTACAACGGCCGCAGCAGCACGAAGCTGTTCGTGTGCGTCAACACCACGAACGACCTGATCATTGATGCCACTTCAGGCGGTGCTATTTCCACTGCGGTCGTCGGTTCGTCCGGTCCCACCGTGCAGGCGATCACCAGTTCCCGTTGGGACTACGTGAACTACCCCACCGCGGGGGGCAACTATCTGTCGATGGTGAACGCCACCGACACCGCGCTGGAGTACGACGGGACGACGTGGAGCACTGCAACGCTGACGCACGCCGACCTGGCCTCCACCGACGACCTGTTCACCAATGCGGTGTACGCCGAGCGGATTTGGTACGGGGAGAAGGACTCGTTTAACACGTACTACCTCCCGGTGCGAACCAAGTCCGGCGCGATGACCAAGCTCAACGTCGGCTCGCTGTTCAAGTTGGGCGGGTATCTCTCGAACATCGTCACCGTTACGGACTCCACCGACACGCTCACGGACTACATCGGGTTCGTCTCCAGTGAGGGTGAGGTCATCGCCTACGAAGGCACCGACCCGTCCTCGGCTTCGACGTGGGCGATGGCGGCTCATTTTCAGATCGGCCGGCCTGTGTGCAAGGGGCAGCGGGCGTGGACGAAGTTGGGCGCGGATGCGCTGATCGTCACCGTGGATGGTGTTGTTTCACTTCGTTCAGCGATTGCCACGGATCGGGCCGAGAACGCGTCAAGCATCAGCGGGAAGATTCGCCGGCTGGTGAATGAAGACGTGACGGTACACGGCTCGCGCTTCGGCTGGGCGGCGGTGGTTCACCCCGCTGGGCAGAAACTCATCATCAACGTGCCGACGCTGGAATCGTCCACCTCCCGGCAGTACGTGATGAACACCGAGACGAAGGCGTGGTGCCGGTTCACCGGCTGGAACGCCTTCTGCTGGGCGGCTACGCGGGACAAGGTGTACTGGGGAGGTGCGGGGAAGCTCGTCCGCGCCGACTACGGCATGGAAGACGGCACGGATGTGTCCATCGTCGCAGAAGCACGGCAAGCCTATTCGTACTTCGGCTCCCGCGGTCGGACGAAGCAGATTCACCTGATGCGCCCGATCATCGCCATCAACGGCCCCACCGAGTTCGGGGTGTCAATAGACACCGACTACGAGGAGGGCGCAGCCCCCACTCAATCCACGATCAGCGGCAGCGGGTCCGACCCTTGGGGCGGGATTTGGTCGGCAACGTGGACGCAGGCGCTGTCGGTGTATCGAAATTGGTTCAGCGTCGCGGGGGAGGGCTTTGCCATTGCTCCGCGTGTGAAGGCGACCACCTTGGACGGGCAGTTGCTGTGGTCTGCCACGGACTTCGTGCATGACACAGGGCAAGGGCTTTGACATGCCGAATTATTCTCAACGAGCGCGACCGGCTGGCCGCATGGGCACAAGCGCGAATCGCGCACGTCCCCTCATGGGGCGAGTGGTGCGAGGCGATTGGACTCGAGCGCGACGGGGAACTGTCGGCGGTCGTTGTATTCAATTTGTTCAGTGGGGCGGACATCGCCATGCACATTGCGGCGGTGCCAGGACGACGCTGGATGACCCGCGAATTTTTGCGCGCTGCATTCCGTTACCCCTTCTGGCAACTGGGGTGCAGGCGCGTGACGGGTTACGTGCCTGCGTCGAACGCCGATGCTTTGAGATTCGATCTCCATCTGGGGTTTGTGCAAGAGGGGCGAATGCGCGAGGCGCTGCCCGATGGCGAGGACGTGATTGTGCTGGGAATGCTCCGCAACGAATGCAGGTGGCTTGAATGAGAATCTACACGCGCTGCGTGATCGACATGGCGACCAGCGAAGTGCTGGAAGCGGACTGGTACGAGTACGCCGGTCCTGTCGCTGAGTGCAAGAAGGGCGGGAAAGCTCCGAAGGCTCCCGATCCCAACGTGGTGTCTGCCGCGCAGACCCGCAGCAATCAGGACACCGCCGAATACAACGCGGCGCTGAATCGTGTTTCGACGTACACCCCGCAAGGCTCGTCGGTGTTCTCGACCACGGGAACCGATCCCAGCGGTGCGCCGATCTATCGGCAGGACGTGACGCTCACGCCCGACGCACAGGCGTTGTACGACCAGCAGCAGGCGCAGTCGCGGGAACTCGGCAACGTCGCAGACCGCATGATGGGCCGCGTCGATGCTTCACTGTCTCAGCCGCTGGACACGTCCAAGGCTCCGCAGTTGTTCGGGGCCGATGACCTTCTGGGCGCACGGCAGCAGACGCAGGACGCGCTCTACAACCGGCAGGCGGCGTATTTGGACCCGCAGTGGCAGCAGCGCCAGCAGTTGTTTGAATCGACGGCGGCGAACAAGGGAATTGTCGAAGGGTCCGAGGCGTGGAGGAATGCCTTAGACGACATGAACCGCGCTCGCTCGTTCGACTACTCGCAGGCCCGAAACGACGCCATTGCGGGGGCATTGCCCGAAATGTCGTTCCTGTCAAACACCGCTCGCGGCAATCGCGGCATGACGCTGGACGAGATGTACCGGGAGCGTGCGCAACCGCTCAATGAGTTCAACGCCCTGCGCTCGAGTTCTCAGGTGGACATGCCGCAGTTCGCGGGCGCGAATGTTTCAAACGCCGCGAACACGGACGTGTCAGGGAACGTGTGGAACGCATTTCAAGCGAATCTGGACCGCTACAACTCGCAGCAGGCGCAGTCGAACAATTTGATGTCTGGGATGTTCGGGCTGGGAAGTGCAGCGATCACCGCCGCGCCGTTCTTCTCGGATGAACGGCTGAAGGAGAACATCGAGCCGATTGGCGAACTCCCCGGCGGCACGATGGCCTACGAGTACAACTACCGGGGCGACTCCCCGGAGAACCGCCACGCGGGCGTGATGGCGCAGGAAGTCGAGCACATCCCCGGCGCGGTCACCACGCACCCGAGCGGGTACAAGATGGTCGATTACGCCAAGGTGCTCGCCAAAGCGCTGGGGGATCGTCATGGCGCGTAACGTCCGAGTCGTCACCGGCCCAGCCTACGCCCCGCAGGACCGCGCTGAAGCGTTCGCAGACGCGCTCACGGCGCGTGCGCTGCGCTCCCGTGCGCCGCAACAGGGTGGCCCCGTGCAGGTCGCCATGAACCCGTGGGAGGGCGTAGCGCAGCTTGGGGAAGCGGGCATTGCCGCGCTGCTCTCGCGCAAGTCGCAGAAGCTGGCCGAGGCCGATCACCAGCGCAAGCTCGCCGCGAATGACGCGATGATCCGGCAACTTGCGGGGACGAAAACCGAGGACCGCGCCCCGATGGCGACCTACGGCCAGCAGGTGCCGAACGAGGACCGCATCGGCGCGTTGACGGCTGCAATGGCCGGGATGGACCCCGCCGCGGCGAATCAGGTGCTGTCGGGGCAGGTGTTGCAGCGGACGCTGGGCGACCCGAAAGAGGAAGAGCCGTACACGCTCACCCCCGGCTCGGCGCGGTTCAAGGGTGATAAGCAGATTGCTGCGATGCCCACGGCCCCGGAAGGGGAGCCGGAGCACATCCGTACCTTGCGCCTGCTCATGGGCGACCCGCAATTGCTGGCGACAGAGCAAGGGCTGAAGAAAGCTGGCGCGTCCAGCAGCAGCACCAGCATCAATATGCCCTATGACAACAAGTGGGCACAGGCAACAGCCGAAAACGACGCCAAACGGATAGATGCGTTGCGGACCAGTGCCGACTCCGCTCGCGGCGCGCTGCGGTCCGTGCAGAGACTGCGGCAGTTGAATCCCGGTGCAGCGGCAGGTGGAACCGCACAGGCGCGAATGACAACGGCAAACATCCTGAACGGGCTTGGATTCAGCATCGACCCGAAGCTCGCCGCAACGCAGGAGTTCGACGCCATTGCCTCGCGCATGGTCATCGACTCGCTTGGCGGATCGCTCGGGACCGGGTTCTCGAACGCGGACCGTGATTTCGTCACGCGCACCGTGCCGCAGATCGGGCACAGCATGGAAGCCCGCACGGCGCTGCTCAACTTCATGGAAGGCAAGTTCAACCAGCAGGTTCAGGACTACAACCAGGCGGACGCCTACGCTCGCAAGAACAACGGCTTGCAGGGCTACAACCCGAATCCGCCCGTGACCAAGGTCTACAACCCGCTTACCGGGCAGATCGAGGACTCGCCGCAATGACGACCCGCGTCGTCAAAGTTCCGGGCATTGGGGACGTTCAGTTTCCAGCCGAGATGACCGACGCGCAGGTGGTCGAAGCCATCCAGCGCAATCTCGGACAGTCTCCGCAAGACCCGGAACGCGCCAAGCGCATGGCGGCATTGCCGCAGTCCATGCGCAACATCGACGCGGACAATCAGGCCGTATTCGATTCCACAGCGCCGAAAGGCTGGGAACGTGTCGGGCGTGGTGCGCTCGACGTGGGTCAGGGCGTCAAACAGTTAGGGCTGCAGGCCACGGACGCCACCGGGATCACGGAGGGCGCAGCCCCGGCCTATACCGCCAAGGTCAATGACGAGATCGGGCGTTACGAGCAGGACCGCGCGGCGAGTGGCGAACAAGGGTTCGACTGGCTGCGGCTCGGCGGGCAGGCGATGGCAACGGCCCCCGCGATGCTGCTCCCCGGTGCTGGTGCGACGACGATGCTGGGCCGTGCGGGTGGCGGCGCGCTCGGTGGCGGTGCTGCGGGCGTGTCTATGTTCGCACCGACTGGCACGGCAGGCGAGCGAATCAAGGCAGGCGCAACCGGCGCGGCTATCGGTGCAGTCGCTGCGCCCGTGATCGGCTTTGGCGTGGACAAGATCGGCGCTGGACTGAAATCGCTGCTTGGCCGGTTCCAAGGTCGGGTAACGCAGATCACCGAAGCGGACATCCTTCAAGCCCTGCCGGACATTCAAACGCTGCCGCCCGAAGCACAGCAGAGCCTTATCGCTGAAGCGCAAGCGATGGTGCGGCAGACGGGCGCATTCGACGCCGAGCAGCTAGCCCGCAAGGCCAATCTGCTCGCGCAGGGCGTGCAGCCGACGAAATCAATGGTGACGCGAAGCCCCGCCGACTGGGCGCGGGAGCGCAACCTGTCCAAGCTCGGGCAAAGTCCCGACCCGCAGTTGTCCGGCCTCGCCAACGATCTCACGGACGTGTACCAGGCGAACGACGCCGCACTGGCGGCAAAGCTCCCTGCGGTGGCAGGGACTGCCGAGCAGAAGGGCGAAACGGTCATGCGCTCGCTGTCCGACCTTGCGGACGCCTCGCAGGAGGAAGTCGGCAAACTGTATCAACAGGTTGAAACGCAGCGCGGGGCTGATCTAGCCGCCGATGCTCGCAACCTGTTTGCACGGCTCGGAGAATTGCAGGATTCAGTCGCCGCCGACAACCTCACCACGTCCGTGCTGCGTCGCCTCAAGCGGTTCGGCATGGTGGACGATACGGGCAATCTCACGTCGCAGTCGCTGACGGTGAAGCAGGCCGAAGAACTCCGCAAGTTCATCAATCAGCAGCCGTCCGGCTTTGGTAAGCGCGACCTCATCTCCGCACTGGACGAGGACGTACTTGGTGGACTGGGCGAGGACGCCTATTCAGGCGCACGCGCTGCGGCTCGTGAACGCTTCGCCATGCTCGGCAATCCGGCGACCCAGCGGGCACTCAACACGTTCGGGGAGTTGGGGCAGGGCAAGACTGCGCAGAACTTCATCCAGTCGCAGATCATCAACGGGTCGGATCAGGACGTAGCCTCGCTTATCCAGACGCTTGGGCAGATACCCGACGAAGCGGCGAGAGCCGAAGCCACGACCGCGCTACGCGATGGCCTGCTCGGTCACTTGCGCTCAGTGGCGATCAACCCGAACAGCAACCAGTTTTCGGGTGCTGCGCTGAACAAGGCGCTGAACGAGATCGGTGAGAAAAAGCTCGGCGCGATCCTTGGGATGGAGCAAGCGCAGCAGCTGCGCAACCTTGCCCGAGCCGCGCTCGATGCCACGTATCAGCCGCCCTACGCAGCGGTGAATTCGTCCAACACCGCACCTATGGGCATGAGCTTCCTTCGCAATGCGCGTGGGCTGACGGGCATCCCTATTCCGTTCATCAACGACGCAGCCGAAGCCACCGCAGCAAGGTCTGGGTATGCGAGGCAACTGGCCGACGTACTGGCCGCGCGGGGCAATGCACCGCCCGTCCAAGTGCCGCCCATGATCGGGCGTGGTGCCGAAGAACTAGCCCAGGCGATGCGTGCGACGGCGGGTCCAGCGTCCTATGGCGCGCTCGATCAAGCGCGCAAGCGGGCGAATAACAAGTGACCACACAACGGCCATGAGAACAAAGGCAAGTCCGGCGCTGATGCCGTCAGTCATGTCCCCGAATCTAGCACGGGCGACGCTTGCCTGTCTTGATATTGGAGACGGTCGATTGATCGACCCCGTATTGCGCCGCGATCCTATTGCCGGTCATGCCAGTGGCCAGCAAGCCGCGAATCTCTGCCACTTGCTGCTCCGACAGCTTCGTCCAGTGGTGGGTGTCGCCGTGCGGGTGTCTACCTTTACGCTGCTTGTCCTGATTGTTGTCGTCGCGCGTGCCAATGCTCAGATGCGCCGGATTAACGCACGGCGGATTGTCGCAACTGTGCATGACGACCAGACCATCGGGGATCGGCCCATGAACACGCTCGTAGGCGTATCGGTGCGCCCTGACCGGCTTCTCGCCGGGCATCAGAAACACGCCGTAGCCGTACTGATGCAGCGTCCCCTTCCATATCCAGCATCCGTCCGTCTTCTCGTAGCGATTCTCGAATACGTCTTCCGGCCCGAGTATCGGGAATTCTCCAAGCCGCTTTTGTTTGGACATCTGGTTGTAGTGCCTACGACACAGCTTCCGACCAATAGATGGACGGTTGCACAGAAGACACGGAATAACTCGTCCAGGCCAATAAGTCATGGCCTATCTTATCATTTAAATTCAGGTGTTTACCATGGCCTATGATGGCGCCGGTGTCTTTAGCGTCCTTTACAACTGGGCGACCGAAGCGGCCTCGCCGCCAATCGCCATCTCGAAACTCGATGCCGAAATGGCGGGGATCGCCACCGGGCTATCGACCTGCCTGCTAAGGACGGGCGGCACGCTCACCGGCAGTCTCACGATCAGCAATAGCGGGTATCTGACCGTCTCGGGGACCATCCCGCGCATTCTATGGACAGAAACGGACGCCGGGACCGATGAGAAAACGTGGGAGTTCCGTGCCAGTGGCGGGGATTTCTTCCTCTACACGGACACTGACGCGGGTTCGGCGGCGGGCACGCCAATGGCGATCACGCGCACCGGCACGACAGTGGATTCGATCACGTTCGCCGGGACCACGATTGCACTGACGGGAAACGCTACGGTGTCCGGCACGCTCACGGTGGGCGGGGTCGAGCTTACGCCTGCGGCTGGAAGTTTTACTGTCGAATGGGCCACCGCAACTTCTGGCGGCACCACGCTCGAAAGTGGCACGGCGTACTGGAAGAAGGTGGGAAACGTCGTAACGATGCGCCTGCCCGCATTGATCGGGACAACCACCGCATATGACTTGTATCTCAGGGGCATCCCTGCCGCGTGCCAACCAGCACTGACGGGAAGCTACACGCAACTTATCACCGTGCAGGGAAGCGTAAACGGCTCTTATGGGCCGGTGACGATCATGGTCGCTGAGGGCGTTGCGTACTGGAAAGTGGAGGGCGCATACATTGCGTTTTCGTCCGCCAGTGGGGCGAAGGGCGTCGGGCTGGCTGCGATGGGCGGTGGCCCGACCATCACCTACCAGGTGACCGACTGATGCGCCTGTTCCGCAACCCGAAGTCGTCGCTGTACCTGATTGCAGCATTCGTCATCGTGTTGCTGGTATTGTTCGCGCGGCACTCACGGGCGAGCGAGTTGCAGCTAGAGGGTGGCGCAGCAGTGTTGCGCGGCTACACCCCCGCGCTCGGCCTGTCGATCCAGTGGCCGGACAAAGGCCCGGTCGGTACTGACTACGAGCTAGGCTTCGTGTTGATCGGGGACGGCACCTACAACGACGTAGAATTCAGCAATCAAGTCGCATGGTACGGCATGTTGTGGGACGGCTACCGGGCGGTGGAACTAGGGATCGGCGCCGCATACTTCAACGTCGAGTCGCCCTTTACGTGCCAGTTCACCTTCGCACTCGGCGCACGGTGGCGCATCACCAAGCGACTCTCAACGCAGTGGCGGCACTTCTCGACAGGGGGATCGTGCGATCCAAACACCGGGCGCGACATCGCCTCTATTTCGTGGCGCTTTTGACAAGGGAAAGAAGAATGGACCCACAGAATTTAGCGACCGCCTTCGCGGTCTGGGCGGCAGTGGTCGGCCTGATCGGCGTTGCAATTGTCTGGGAACTGTCACGGCTGCGAGCGGAAATAAAGACGATGGGAACGATGCTGAACATGCACCAGCTTGAAACCCAGGGACGCTTGACCGCAGTGGAAACGCACCTGCATTTCCGTGATGGTTACATCGCGGGTCACCGGAGGGGGATAACGGAATGAGTTTCACTCTCTCAGCCCGCTCCCGCGCTCGCTTGCTAGGTGTGCATCCCGACCTTGTGCGCGTGGTCGAGCGCGCTATCACGGTCACGATCTTCGACTTTTGCGTGGTCGAGGGCGTCCGCACCTTGGCGAAGCAGGCCGAGTATTACCGCAAGGGCAAGTCGATGACGATGAACTCGCGGCACCTGACCGGCCACGCCGTCGATCTAGCCCCGTGGGTGAACGGCACGATTGAGTGGAACAGTGATGCGGCGTGGGAAGGGATCGCAGATGCGATGAAATCGTCAGCCCATGACATGAGCATTCCGCTTACTTGGGGAGGTGATTGGCAACGTTTCGTTGACAAACCACATTTCGAGCTAAGTAGGGATATTTACCCTGCATGAGCGACGGTCGCCCACTGTCGTCGGAAATACGGGAGGCGCTGCAAGCCTGCCGCGACCTTCGGGCGATGGCGGATGACCACACGCCGTTTGGCGGGTGCCGCAGGGACGTAGACCAGAAACTGCACGACATCGAGTTGCTGCTCAACACCATCCTGAGAGCGATTTCCACATGAAACTGAAACTTAGCGACAAGGCCATCGCCACCATCAAGGCCGTGGCACCAGGGCTTGCTGCCGCTTTAGGAGGCCCGCTGGCGGGCGCAGCCGCAGGAGCCTTGGTCAGCGCCCTCGGCGGGGACGAAAAGGCCGCAGAAGCCGCCTTGCTCACGCAAGACCCCGCTACGCTGCTTGCGCTCAGGAAAGCAGAGCAGGAATTCGCGGTGAGGATGCGGGAACTGGACATCGAGCCTGAACGTCTGGCAGCGTCCGACCGGGCGTCGGCCCGCGACATGGCGAAAGTGAACATGAAACCGCAGATGCTCATTACGAGCGTTTTTCTGGGCGGCTATTTCGCGCTGCTGTGGGTGCTGATGACCGGAACTGTCATTGCGGACGGGGTGGCGCGGGAGCAATTGCCGACGCTGTTGGGCGTCCTGACCGGCGCGGTTCCATCAATTTTGGCCTTTTGGTTTGGATCGACTGCTGGCAGCGCAGCCAAGTCGGTCATGCTAGCGAACTCTAAGCCATCGGATCAGTAGCCACCGGCTGCTGGTCAGTTGTTACGCTGCGGCGCTTCATCAGCCTGTCGGACACCCACAGCGCCAGCCGCATCCGCGTGAACACGCCGACCGGCGCAAGCCCTTCCTCGTATGGCTTCGGGATGTAGTCCGGCTTAATCCGAATGTCGCCATTCGATAGGCTGGACACTTCCCACCCGCGCACGATGTTCCACGGAAACCTCACAGCAGCGCCCCTTGCCCGCTGGCGGCAATGTGTCGCTCGCGTATCCCGGCCCGCCTGGATGCGCTGTCGTGGCCGTTGTGGCACTTCTGGCAGAGAGCCGCGAGGTTGAGCAGGCTCGACGCTTCGGGCCGGTCGTCGTAAACGTGGGCAGTCGTCAGCACGACCTTCGACCCTGTAACCGGATGCGGCTCGCCATGCTTCGCCCCGCACCATTCACACAGCCCGCGAGCGCGAACGAACCGCACGAACCGGCTGCGAAGTTTCCAGTCCTTCGGGTAGCGCGCACGGTTCTCAGGCCGGATCGGCACTGTGACCTCCTGACGTGGGGTTCGTTGCCTGCTGGTCAGTTGTTAACAAGGCGTCGATGCGCTTGATGTTGTCGATGCCGTAGACGTAGGGGCGCACGAACATCAGGCACTCGCGCAATTGCTTGTTCTCCTCGTGCAGCCGAAGCGCGGCCTCGCCTGCCGATTTCACCGCGCTGAGAATCACCTCGACGCTTTTATTCGCCATAGCCGCCTCGCGTTTTGTGGCAGCGGTAGCAGAACGCCGGGACTGGGGGCGAGCGGAACCCGTAGCGGGCGTCCGTCATCCACCTATGAATGCCAAGACGGCAGAGCAGGCGTGCAAACCAACTGAGGTCGGGCCTCATTTCTGCACCTCTGTCGTGGGGTCAGCGTTCCTCGTCGGGCAGTCAGGGTGATGCGGCAGGCCGGGATAGTATTCGGCGCAGGCGCACGGCGGGGTGGTGTACTCCATCCCCATTGCCGTCTCGCAGTCCGCAAAGGTCGAAGCAACAGCGTCCGGTTGAGGCTGAGGCGTGGGGTCCGGTGCTACCGGCAGCGGCATCCACCACGGGTAGTTCGTGGGGTAGAGTCTGACGTAGTGGGCCTGAGTGGTTTCAACAAGCCCGGTCGGGTAGGCGACCAGAACGCGCTCGACTGATTCACCCGGCGGCGTGACGGCATTGTCGATCCACCCCGTAGCACCGTTCGGTTGATCGGCTGCGCCTGCGAGTTCGTCAAGCGACATGAACGAGTCTCGTCCAGTCAGCGCATAGCTGGCGATTGCTAGCATATCCGCCCATATATGGCAGTCCTTGCGATCAGGCGCGGCTTTATCCACGGCGCATATCTCCTGCAACGCACCGCGCAGCCGTTCGTTGTCGGTTTCTAGCTTCGTGCAGTACGCATCCATCTGCCGTTCTTCACTTGCCATTGCGACTCGCCTCCACGGTTGAAGTGGCTCTCGGCTTTTGGCACGCAAAGCAAACGCCCTCTCGGTCAATGTTCTTCCAGCCGCAGTCGCATACCCATAGCTCCGCAACTGACGGGGCAATGCTCACCTTTAGGTCATCTATTGCGCTGTCACCGGCTCGCGCTGCCGCTTCGCTGCAAAACTCATTCATGCGCTGATAGTCCTGCAACACGCAACGTCCGATGTTCGGAAGGAAGTCGTGGACGACGGCCAGCCCCTTCGCAATTAGTGCATCCGCCTCGGCCAGCCGCGCCCTAGCAGTCGCCAGCCCATGACAAATGTAAGGCTGCGTTCCTTCGCAGGATTTGCGTAGGCTCACTTTCGTGAGTAGCGCCAGCGCGTCGTCACGCTGCTCGCAAGCCTGAACGTACAAGTCCTGCGTCCCGGCCAGCCGCGCTGCGAGGACATCCCGCTCGTCACGCAAGTCGCATAACTCCTGCGTGATGCCAAGGCGCAAACCGACCCTGTGATTGTCGAACGGCACGCGCCAGTCGGTCAGCACTTCCCGCGCCCACCGTTCCCAGTCCAGCACTTCATCACATGAATCAGTCATGGCGTCACTGTCTCCCGAGGAACAATCCTCTTCCAACTTGCCTTCATTGGCCGCGCCCCTTTTATGACTGCTGGCATTGATGCTGCCACATCCTCGGGCCACCCCGCCCTAATCCGCTGCTTGATCCGCTGGCACACCCTACAGTTTCGCGCACCGCGCCCTTCGCGCCCTGGCGCAAAGTAAGTGTTCTCCGTGTTGTACTCATGCCCTCGGGGGCAATGGGTACGCTTCAGCGAGTCGTGCCGCTTCTTCGCCATGTAGTCGGCCATGTTTTCCGCAGGTAGTCCGCTGCCGCCCGGTATTCAGCGCATTCCCACGGCCTAGCGTCTATATCCGCCTGTGATGTGCAATCCGACCGAACTCGCCGCTCGTAGGCTTTCATCAGTTCCATGAGCGTGTGCGCCCCGCGCCCGTAGACGCGGTTGGCGCGCTCTATCTCGCAAGCCGCTGACTCCTCTACCGGCACATCGGATGCGCTGTCCGTAGTTCGCGGGCCTTCGATGGCAGAAAAAACAGCATCTATCTCGCAATTGCACTTAGGGTGCGGGTCGAAGTCGTCCCAGCGCAGCGATGCACAATCTGCTAAATGAGCGCCCCGCAACTGGTCGCACAGGTAGTCGCGCAGCGAGGCCAGCCGCGCCGCGAGGGCGTCATATTCGGCGAACGTAACGTATTCGCCGTCTTCAAATTCCATCATGCTCACATCGCCCGAGTCATCGTCGTCGGCTATGTCGTATCGCTTAACCATGAGCATCGGTCTCCCGATCAGGTCGCCTGGAAGGCTTCAAGCCGCGCAATGATTGCGTCGAGCTTGCGGGCCTGCGCTGGCGACAGGGCTTCCATCTTGCGATAGGTGTCGATCAGCAGGCGCTTCGGCTGCGAGAGTTCCCGCTTTAGCCGCTCAACCTCTCGGCGTTGTTCGCTTGTCATTTCTTGCTCCCTGTTCCGCTATCAGTTGTGCGTTTCGCCTTGCGAGCCGCGACCATCTTCGCGTAATGCTCTGGCGACCTCGCCTTAACCTTTCCTTTCGCCTTGCCGCCTTTCTTCCCGCCTTCGGCCCCAATGGCGGCTAGGTAGTCCCTGACCGCCTTGGGTGCCTTCACTCTGGATCACCGTTATTTGACATATCTTCAGCAACTGAGCGGCGAAGCTGAAAGGCGTAATCATCAGCGGCGGCAACTTCGGCTTCCAATTCTTCCTGCTCGTACATCTGTTGTCTCCGGTGGGTGGTGCGGTTCGGGAGAGGGGGAGAGGAAATTGGCTGTGGTGATGTTCCGTACCTCGGCTCTATCGCCGGACAACCTGGGAACCACTCTCGACCAATCTCGTCTTCCCTCTCCCTCCCCGTTTCTCTGCCTACGAGTTCAGGATAACACAAAGCGGCTTTGAGTCAATAGGGTAGCCGAATTTATTTTTTGCTGCGCCACAGCACTACCTGATTTCGTACCATTTCCCGCAGCAGCGGCAGGTAAATACCTTCCCGTAGCAGCAGGAACGATCCGGGTTGTATTCGTAATCGTGGATTCCAATGCGGCACAAAAGCCGGTGGATCATGGCTGGCAAGCCTCTCTAACCCGATCCTCCAGCCCCATATTCCAGTCGTATTTGTCAGCCGCCAGAACCTCGCGCAGCAGTCCGCGCAAATGCAGAATCTCTGCGGCTAGGCCATCGTTTGCCGCCAGCAGTTCCACCCGCTCGGCGTCAAGCCGCTCCCACTCCTCACGGGTGAATGGCGACTCGTTTAAATCCTCCTCTAGCGCGGCGCAGATGTTGGCTAGGCGCTCTGACGGGGAAGTGCTGCAAACAGCGTGCTCACCCATCACCTTACATCCATCCTCACAATAGTCATCGGCGGCAAAGTCATCGGCTTCGGCAACGTCCATCGGTGTTGGATAGCTCATAGAGTCACCTTGGCCTCAGACGATGCGCTGCCAAACAAGTCCGCCTGCTTAGGCCCCTGCATCGCACGTCTCCGTGAGTTCGCGGCCCAGCGGAGCAGGGTCCATGCAAAGTCAGTCCTTCCGCGCCGTCGCGATTCCTGGATGTACACCCGTGCGCAGTGCAGCGAGATTTCGCGGTCTGTCCTCATGTCGCACCGTCGGATGTATCAGTATTCATGCGAAAAGCCTTTGCTGCGCCTGGGCCGCACGGATGCGGGCGCAGGCAATATCGAAA
>OFQX01000346.1_pt1 | contig 14545 bp, 17 predicted proteins | sample 1542951 | NCBI WGS metagenome assembly OFQX01 (sample SAMN07774215, study PRJEB24372) | wastewater metagenome | isolation source: WWTP Novara (Effluent) | place: Italy: Novara | collected 2015-12
ACGTCAAGCTGCGTGAGAGCGACCGACCGTTCTGGGACTCGATTGTGAGCGCGCGCGCGCGGGATTCGTGGAACACGTCAGACCTCGAAGTCGCGGCCGGAATGGCACGCGCGAAGGCCGACATCGAGCGCATTCAGCAGGAGATCGACGCCGAGGGCGACATCGTCACCAACGACCGCGGCACGCAGATCATCAACCCGAAGCACACGCTGCTCGAAACGCTCACCCGCCGTGTGATGGCCGGCTCTCGCATGCTGCATGTGCATGCCGAGGCCACAAACGGCGAGAGCCGGGAGCAGCGAGGCAAGAATGCGGCGCAGAAGGACGCAGAGAAGGCTGGCACTGCGCAACAGGACGAAGCGCCGCTGATTCCGGGTCTGCGCGCGGTCAGATGATGACCCGAGGCGAGCGCGTTATCGCGTTCATCGAGCGGTACTGCAGGGCGCCGGAAGGGGCGCATGTTGGCAAGCCGATCATCCTGGACGAGTTTCAGAGACGGTTCATCCTTGAGATTTACGACAACCCGGCGACGACCCGAGAGGCGATGCTGTCGATTGCTCGGAAAAACGGCAAGACCGCGCTCATCGCCGGGATCATGCTGGCGCACCTGGTCGGGCCGGAGGCTCGGCAGAACAGCCAGATCGTGAGCGGTGCCAGGTCGCGCGAGCAGGCGTCGCAGGTTTTCAATTACGCCAGCAAGATGGTGCAACTGTCGGAAGAGCTGTCCGGAATCGTCCGGATCGTGCCGTCCGGAAAACGCCTGATAGGCCTACCGATGAACGTCGAGTACCGGGCGCTCTCGGCAGAGGGGAAAACGGCGCACGGCCTGTCGCCTGTGCTGGCGATCCTGGACGAGGTCGGGCAGGTCAGAGGTCCGCAGGACGATTTCATTGACGCGATCACCACCGCCCAGGGCGCTCACGAAAACCCGCTGATGATCGCCATCAGCACGCAGGCCGCATCGGATGCAGACCTGTTCAGTCTCTGGATCGACGACGCGGTGCAGTCGGCAGACCCGCGCATCGTGTGCCACCTGTACGCGGCGCCGGAGGATTGCGACCTGATGGACGAATCCGCGTGGCGCGCAGCAAACCCAGCGCTCGGCGTGTTCCGGTCGCTCGATGACCTGGCTGAGCAGGCGAAGAAGGCGCAGCGCATGCCGAGCGCGGAGAACACGTTCCGCAACCTGTGCCTCAACCAGCGCGTATCTGTCGTCTCGCCGTTCATTTCGCGCGACGTGTGGCAGTCGTGCGGCGGGGCGGTGCTGGATTTCGGAGATACGCCGGTATGGGCCGGCCTTGACCTGTCCGGGCGGACTGACCTGACGGCGCTGGTGATCATCGGCCGGATTGCTGGTGTGTGGCACACGCAGAGCCACTTCTGGACACCCGAGGTCGGGTTGCTGGATCGATCCAAGCGCGACCGCGCGCCATACGACGTATGGGTCCGTCAGGGCTATCTGCACACGACGCCAGGCGCGACGGTGGATTACGAGTTCGTCGCCCAGGACATGGCTGACATTTTCGCGCGGCTGAACGTGCAGGCCATCGCCTATGACCGGTGGCGCATCAACCTGCTGAAGAAAGAGCTTGAGTCCATCGGCGCAGAACTGCCGCTGGTCGAGTTCGGGCAGGGCTTCAAGGACATGTCTCCCGCCATTGATTCGGTCGAGGCGGAACTGCTGAACGGTCGCGTCGCTCACGGCGCGCATCCGGTGCTGACGATGTGCGCGTCGAATTCGGTGATCGTCAAGGACGCGGCAGGCAACAGAAAGCTCGACAAGAGCAAAACCACGGGAAGGATTGACGGCATGGTCGCAATGGCGCAGGCGTTCGGCGTTGCCGATCATGAGGTGGTCGAACAGTCGTGGTGGGAATCCACCGACACGGTGAGTGCACAGTGAAGCTGTTTGACAGGATCCGGTCGGCGTTCGGGCAGAAGGCCACGCAACTGACCTACGAGCAGATCGCATCCCTCATCGACGGCGGATCAATGCGCCTGGTGGGTGGCGTAGCCGTTTCTGCGTCGTCGGCGCTGCAGGTTTCGACCGTGCTGGCATGCGTCAAGGTCATCGCCGACGGGTGTGCGACGCCCGACCTGAACATCTTCCGCGAGACGAGCGAGAAGCGCCGCCAGATCGCGGACAACATACCTGAGTACCGGCTGCTGCATCGACGGCCGAACGAGTGGCAGACGTCATACGAATGGCGGCGGATGATGACGCTGCATGCCGCATTGACCGGATCAGGTCTGTCGATCAAGGTGCGCGGAGACAATCGCCGTCTGCGCGAACTGATTCCGGTCATGCCTGGCAAGTGGGACGTTCGCAGGATCGCTCGCTACGAGGTTCGTTACCGGGTATGGGACGACTTTGGCCTGATCGGCGAGTTCGGTCCTGACGACGTGTTCCATCTGCAGGGTTTGCAGTGGGACTGGCTGAACGCGATGGACGCCGTGGCGCTGGCCCGGCAGGCAATCGGCCTTGCAATGGCGACAGAGCAGTCGCAGACGGCCATGCACGACAACGGCGTGAATCCGTCTGGCATCTACAGCGTCGAGGGCACGCTCAGTGCCGAGCAACACAAGGCGCTGACCGCGGTGCTGAAGGAGCGCTACTCAGGATCGGACAAGACCGGCACGCCGATGATCCTGGACCGAAATGCTAAGTTCCACAGCACGGCCATGACCGGCGTCGATGCGCAGCACATCGAGACACGGCGCATGCAGGTCGAGGAAATCTGCAGGGCGTTCGGCGTGTTTCCGATCATGATCGGACACAGCGACAAGGCTGCGACGTTCGCCAGCTCGGAGGCGTTTTTCGCGGCCCATCTGAAACACACGCTCATGCCGTGGCACGAGGCATGGACGCAGCGCATCGACGAAATGCTGCTCGACGGCTCCGGCCCGCTGTGGGCCGAGTTCGACACCCGGTACATGCAGGCCGGCTCGATGGCAGACCGGTCGCAGTGGTCGCGCACGATGGCCGAGCTTGGCATCTACACGCGCAACGAACTGCGCGACGAGGAAGGCAAAGACCCGCTGCCCGGTCTGGATGAACCACTCACCCCGCTGAACATGTCCGGTCAGAAGCCGGCGGCGAATCCGCCCGCATAGAAGGAAACCACCATGAAGAAGCTCGAAATTCGCGAGGCCGCAGGCGGGCGCGAGGTCAGGTCGTTCGCCATGCAGATCAAGGCGACTGGCGAGGACGGAATGATCGAGGGCTACGGCTCCGTGTTCGGCGTGGCCGACAGCTACGACGACGTGATCGCGCGCGGCGCATTCGCCGCCAGCCTGAAGGCCCACAAGGCGGCCGGGACCATGCCGGCGATGCTCTGGCAGCACGAAGCCGATGAGCCCATCGGTGTCTGGACGGAAATGTCCGAGGACGCGAAGGGGCTGAAGGTGCGCGGCCAGTTGTGCCTGGATACGTCGTGCGGGAAAGAGGCCTACGCGCTACTCAAGATGGGCGCGCTCAACGGTCTGTCCATCGGGTTTATTTCCCGACAGTGGAGCTACGACACCGAAACTGACATCCGCACGCTGACCGAGGTCGACCTGTGGGAGGTATCGCTCGTCACCTTCCCGGCCAACGAATCCGCCCGCGTGATCGGCGTCAAGGCGTCGGATGTGGCGGGCATCACCAGCATCCGTCAAGCCGAACAAGCCCTGCGGGATGCGGGCATCTCGGCTGACACGGCCAAGGCGCTGATCGCCTCGGTCAAACGCATCGCACTTGATGAGCGGGACGCTCATGGCGCGGCTGCGGCAATGAAAGCGGCCGACCGGCTGCTCAATTCCCTCTCCCGTTAAAGGACAAGCACCATGAAGACGAAAATCCCCCTCACGGCTATGATGGCCATGCACTTCGCTGCGTTCCAGGACAAACTGGCCGCAGCCATCACCTACGAAAAGCGCGAAGAGCCGTCCATCAAGTCGGTCGCCGATGCGCTGGACAAGATCGCCACCGCGTTCGACGAATACAAGAAGACCAACGACGCGCGCATCGAGGCCGTCAAGGCCGGAAACAGCACGTCGGATTTCGACGCCAAGCTGGCGCGCATGGATGCGCACATCGACGCACTGAACGAAGCGAAGTCGCGACTCGAAAAGGTCGAAACCAAGCTCTCACGTCCGGGTGTGCTGGCCAACGGCGGCGAGGAAAGCAGCCGTGAGGCCGCCGAGTACCGCGCGGCTTTTGTGGATTGGATGCGCTCGCCAACCGATCACGAGCGCCAGCAGCGCTGCGCACGCGCCGCCAAGGCGCTGGAATCCAAGTCGGCTGACGGCATCGAAACCCGCGCCACGCAGACGGTGACCAGCACCGGTTCGGCTGGCGGTTTCGCACTGCCCGAGATCCTTGAGCGCCAGATCCAGCGCCTGTCCGTCGATATCAGCCCGATCCGCGCCATCTCGATGGTGCGCACGGTCGGCAGCACCGACTACAAGGAGTTGTTCGACGTCAATGGTGCCGCGTTCGAGTGGCTGGGCGAGACGGATACCCGCAACCAGACCAACACGTCCGATCTGGCCGAAGTCGCGCCGACGTTCGGCATGGCATCGGCCAAGCCGCAGGCGACCGAGGAATCGCTCGACGACCTGTTCTTCGACGTCGAATCGTGGCTGGTGCAGACTGCTGTCGAGGCCATCGCACAGGGCGAGGGCGCTGCGTTCGTGTCGGGCAACGGCACCAAAAAGCCGACCGGTTTCCTGGCTGGCCCGACGCCGGTCACTACGGCCGACTCGTCGCGCGCGTTCGGCACGTTGCAGTACGTTGCGTCCGGCCAAGCGGCTGCAATGCCGACGTCGGTCGATACGCTGCTCGACCTCGTGTATGCCCTGCGTGCTCGCTATCGCGCGAACGCTCGCTGGGTGACCAGCAAGCTCGTGCTGGCCGCGCTGCGCAAGTACAAGGACACCACGAACCAGTACATCTGGCAGCCGAGCACCGTCGCAGGAGAGCCCTCGACGTTCCTGGGCTATCCGATTGTCGAGGCGGAAGACATGCCGGTAGTGGGTGCTGGCGCGTTCCCGCTGGCGTTCGGTGACTTCCGCGAGGGCTACCTCATCGCGGACCGCGTCGGCATGCGCATGACTCGCGACGAGATCACCTCGCCGGGATTCGTGAAGTTCTACGTCCGCAAGCGCACGGGCGGGAAGATCCGCAATTCGCAGGCCATCAAGCTGCTCAAGATCGCCGCGAGCTGATCGCGTGACCTGATCGACCGGGCCGGCATCGCGCTGGCCCGGTTTTCAAATCCTCAGAACAGGGCTGGAAATCATGACTGTATCCGTCAGGTACATCGGCGCGTCGCGGCCGTATTTCGAAACCGGTGTCACCGGGAAACAGACGTCGTGGTATCCGGGCCAGGCCGCGGCTGTGTCCGATTCCGATGCTGCACTGCTGCTCGCAACCGGCGTGTTCGAGTACGGCGAGACAGCGGGCGGGAAATCGGCGAACGACAACAGGACGATTCCGAGTTTCGCCGCTGCGGTGGTGGGGGCGGCTGGCGCATATTCGGTCACCGGCATCCTGCGCAACGCATTGCAGGCAGGACTGACTCGCGGATCGGCGTACATCCCGTCTGGAGTAACGATGGTCGATGAATGCCTGCTCATCGGCAGCAACACAATCATTGAGGCCGCCCCCAGCGCGCTGCTTATGATGGGCGGCGCCGCGAAGCACACCATGCTGCGGACTGGCAACGCGGAATTTTCGTCGGAGGCCACGGCAATCCCTGGTGTCAGCATTTACTGTGCTGACGAGGTGTCCAGTTCGGTGACGGGGCAGATGCGCTACACGCACGCCACGACGTCACTCGCATGGCTCGCTCCCGGCGAGACGGCATACGGAGCCGAGATAGATATTTCGGGTGTTACTGACAACACAAACGTAGCCATTTTTTCACTACCAGGCGCGACTGCCGGCAAGCAGATTTATGTCTACGTGGCTCCGGCAACGCGCAGCGGAGTCATCACCCGCACCGTGCGACTTGAGCCTGTAACCGGCGCACGAGCGATGACATGGACGCGCGCCAGTAATGTGCGGACTGTGACCGAGGCTGCGCACGGACGGCGCGTAGGGGATTTTGTCATCTGCTTTGGCCCGTCAGGTGACGTGTCGCACGGTTACATCATCGCGCGTACTGCCAGTACCTACACCATGAGCGATAGCGGCACAGATCAGGGCGCTGCCCAGTCCGGGCGCGTCTATGGCGTGCGCAATATTCGGTGCAGATTTAACGGAGCGGTATGGGACTACAACAGTGCAGGGTCTGGATCAACCGCGCTGATGAGTAATCTGCACGCAATGATTTTCCTCGCCGTGTCCGACCTGTTTGTTTCGGATGTTCAAATAAACAATGCGACAAAATACGCGGTTTTGGTCACTGGTTATAAAACCGCTGTGTTTGAGGATGTAGCGGCTTATCGAAACTCAACATCCAGCACGTCGGAAAACAGCGATGTGGTGCATCCGCTTGGCCCCGGACAAAACTTCGTGGCCAATCGGATTCGAGCGCAGGGCGGTGACAACATTATCGGCGTTGGCTGCGCGGACTATTACGATTACGTTTTTAACTGTCCGCAATATGGCCCGCTGTCTTTGATCGGCGGCCGTGTCACTGATACGTGGTGCGAGGACACGGACGAACATCCTGTGCGGTTCTACAACGCCAACGGAACAAACGTGATTCGCGGCTGGACAATTGACACCGTGGAAGGCACCTACAGCACCAGCGCTGACGCATGCGTTGCGATCATCCGCGACTCTATGAATCTGGGTGCGGGCAATGGAATGGTTGATCTGGGAGATACGAACATCATCGATCTGACAATCATTCGCCCGAACGCGGTACGGGTAGATGGGTCTTCGAGTTTTGCTGTCAGGTTTTCCGGCGCAGGCACGCGGCGCGGCATAAAAATCCGGCAGCTCACGCCGCGCGCAGCGACATTAACTCACCGCGCCTCGGTCTGGATTGAGGATGGCAGCAGCGCGGGGGATTTAGACGTTGATGTGCTGCCCGGTGCTTTCAGCGGATCAATTGTCGCCGCAACTGGAACGGCTACATGCGATCAAATCAAGGTTTCAAGCACAGGGATTCTGGCTGGAAATAATGAGCTAGGCGGTGGCGAAGCCCCTGCTGTCGTCACTCTATTTTCGAGCACGACCGTCGTCAAAACTATCGACATCAGCGGGCTGATGCTGGACGACGTTTCGACCACCGGCACGAAATTGCGCGGCATTCGCAACAGCGGCAGCATCCTGCAATTAAACGTCGATAACGTGCAAATCGACGATGGCGATGCGCTTGTGCGGTACGAGACAACGGCGACACGCGGGAATCGGATCAGCGCTCGCAATGCACGTGTCGGCGTTGCGTACCCGTTTATTTTCGATGGGGGCATGCCCGCTGATATGGATTTGACTGGTGTTATTCAAACATCGGCGGGAAATGCGCTGGTCACCAACAACACAGCTACCGCACAAGCGGTTCGGCTGCACACCGAGCGGTGTAAAGCTGGGAATCGATTCATCCGTAATTCGCAAGGCAACCACCAATACAACCTGACCGGAATCGGTAACGCAACAGGCGCGGGCGGCGTGCTGGTAATTGACGCGGGCACGCCAGTATGGCGACTTGATGGCGATTTCGATTTGCCTATCGACGGTGCGTTGCTTGACTCTACTGTTGCAAATCATCGGGCGGGCGCGAAGTTCTACAACACAAATGCAGCTTTTGTGTCTGGAGTGGGCGCATACGTTCGGGGTGCGACGGCGTGGGTTCGGGTAGCCGCGTAGTCACTCTATAACCGCCACGCAGCCGCCTCCGGGCGGCTTTTTTACGCCCATAGGTAGCCATGCCAGCACTGTCCCTCTCCACCGCCAAGACTCACCTCCGCGTTGATGGCTCGGACGACGACACGCTGATCACCGCGCTCGTCGCGTCGGCGGAGCAGTTGGCCGAGCACCTGACCGGCCGCACGCTCATCACGCGCTCGCGCTCGCATCTGGTGTCGGGGTTCGGTGATCGTGTCCGCCTGCCGGGCGCCCCGGTCGCATCCATCACGTCGGTCAAGTACCTCGACACCACGGGCGCAGAGATCACACTGTCGAACGCCCTGTATGCGCTGGAATCCGGCACTGACTGGCCGGCTGTCGTGCCCGCGGTGGGCGCAACGTGGCCGGCGGTGCAGCCGGACAGGGTCGACGCCGTGCGCATCGCCTACAGCGCCGGATATGGCGCTGACGATACCGCCGTGCCGAGCGCAATCAAACAGTGGATGCTGCTGTGCGTCGGCACCTGGTACAACCTGCGCGAGTCCGTCGTGGCTGGCGTGAGCGTGGCCGAACTGCCGCGCGGCGCGTGGGATGCGCTGCTTGACCCGTACCGCGTGGATCTTGGGCTGTAATGGTCGCCTCCGGACGACTCAACCAGCGCGTGACGCTGCAGAGCAAGGCTGTCACGCGCGACGCTATCGGAACAGAGGTCGTTTCGTGGTCGACCGTGGCGACGCTCTGGGCGGCAGTCGAGCCGGTGCGCGGGCGTGAGTTCATCTCGCTGCGCGCGGCACAGTCCGACATCACCACGCGCATCACGATCCGCTACCGGGCCGGCGTCACGTCGGCCATGCGCGTGCTGCACGACGGCGCTGAATACAACATCCGTGAGGTGATCAACCCGCGCAGCGGAAACGAATCGCTCGAACTGATGTGCGTGGCGGAGGCCGTGGCGTCATGAATTCTGGCGTGAATGTCACGACGAATCTGCCCGAGTTCAAGGCGCAACTGCGCGCCATCGGAACGGACATGGAGCGCCGCGCTGTGCGTCAGGCCAGTGCCGCCGCCGCGTCCGTGTTCCGGTCTGCCGTGCAGCGCAACGCACCGGTTCAGGCGCCGCCCGGCCGTAAGGGTCACATGGTCGGCACGCTGCGCCGGGCCATCTACGCGCGCAAGCTCAAGGCCGAGCGCGGCACGGTCATCTATCGCATCGGCGTGAGGCAGGGCCGGGGCGAGCAGAAGCGCAACCGGGATGCGTACTACTGGGCGTGGGTCGAGCAGGGCCACATCGCACGCGGCCCCGGTGGCGCGCTTAAGGGCGGTGTGCGTAGCAAGGCGCTGCAGCGTCGCAGGCTGCGCGCGGGTGGCGGGAAGGTCGTTCCCCCGCATCCGTTCTTCAAGCCGGCATTCGAGTCGGCCGGCAGTCGCGCGCTGCAGGTATTCAACGAGCGCCTGACCCGCGCCATCGCGAAGTACAGCCAGAAAACCAAATGAGCGCCGAATCGACACTGTATGCCGCCCTCTCGGGCTGGGCAGGGCTGACCGCGCTTGTCAGCACCCGCATCTATCCCGACGAGGTGCCGCTTGGCGTAGCGCTTCCTGCCGTCGCATGGTTGCGCGAGAGCACCGAATTCAACCCGACGATTCACGGAACGATCACGCCAGGCAGCACGAAGGCGCTGATGGACATCGCCTGCGTGGCCGAGACAAGGCCGTCGGCCGAGGCCGTGGCGGATCAGGTCGTCGCCGCGTGCATGGCCGGCACGCACTACGTCACCGACCGGAGCATGCAGCGCGATCCGGACACGAACCTCTACGCCGTGACGTTGCGCGTCGATGTCTGGGAATAGCCGCACCACCTCTTTCACCGCCCGTCCGCCGGGCTTCACACCTCAACCCGCTCCGGCGGGTTTTTTCATTTCAGGAGTCTGAAAAATGGCACAAGTAACCAAGTGGAGCGGCGTGGCGGTCGCAGTACAGTCTGCCCTCGCCACGGCTCTGGTCGTCACCGCGATCAGCAAGGCGAGCCCCGGCGTCGTCTCCTACACCGGCACCGATCCGGTCAATGGCGACTTCGTGGTGCTGACCGTCGTCGGCATGCACCAGGTCAATGGCCGCGTTTTCCGTGTGGCCAACGTCAATGGCGCCGGCAACACGTTCGAACTGGAAGGCGAGAACACTACCGCCTACGACACATTCACCAGCGGCACGGCCGAGGTCATCACCTTCGGCACGACGGCCGCGACCTTCACGGGCGTGACCGCATCGGGCGGCGACTACGATTTCATCGACACCACCACGATCCACGCCAACATCAGGACGCAGATTCCTGGCGTGGCGTCGGCCGCGACCTACACGTTCGAATCGCACTGGGACCCGGCTGACGCCGCACTGGCCGCGCTCAAGTCCGCGAGCGACAACCAGGCGCAGCGCGCCATTCGCCTGACCTTTCCCAACGGCTACAAGCTCGTCGGCACCGGTTACATCGGCTGCTCGCTGCTGCCCACCGGTAACGCGCAGGACAAGGTGTCCACCAGCGTCGTGATGACGCTGTTCGGTCGTCCGACGCTCTACACGACCTGATGAGCGCCACGATGACTGTCGCAGAGCAGATGCGCGCGCGGCGCGAGACGTGGTTCAAGGATGGCGACATCGAGTTCCTGATCCGCCGCCCGCGTGCATTCGACGCTGGCCAAGCGTGGGCCGAAGGCGGCCGCGCCGAGGTCGCGCTTCGTGCCGTGGTGGGTTGGCGCGGCATGAGGATGTCCGACCTCCTGCCGGGCGAGGCACAGACCGAGGCGCCATTCGACGCCGAAGCGTTCCGCGAGTGGATCGGCGACCGGCTTGATGTGCTCAAGCGCATCGCCGCAGAGGTCGGGCGGCTGATCGACGAGTACGAAAAGGCCGCGGGGGCCGACTCAAAAAACTGACGGCGGCCATTCAGGCCGCAAAACTCGCCAAGGACTTCGGGCAGCCACAACCGGCTGCCGACCCGGTCACGTCCGCGCTGTTTCGGGCGTGGCGACTCATGGGCGGTGAAATCGACTGGCACGCGCTGCCGGTCGTCGCCGAGTTGATCGGGTTCGACGACATCGAGCGGCTGGTTGATGGCCTGCTCACCATTCGGGACGAATTGCATGCCCAAGCTGCTGATTGATGTCGAAGCGAAGTACGCGCAGTTTCAGGACTCGCTCGTCCAGATCGAGCGCCAGAGCACCGACACCGTTGGGAAAATATCGCAGGCGTTCGGTGGCCTGAATACGATCCTGTCCGGTGTCGGCGTGAGTCTGGGGGCTGCCGCATTCGTGGCAGGCCTGAAGCAGATCACCGACAGCATTGACGCGCTGAACGACGCATCTGACGCGACCGGTGCCAGCGTCGAAAACCTCAGTGCGTTGGAGGCCGTGGCGCGCCGCAATGGCGAGACGCTGGACACCGTCACCACGGCGGCGGTCAAGCTCAACCAGGCGCTCAACGAAGACGCTGGCGGCGACAAGGCGAAGATCCTCCAAGCCATCGGCCTGTCCGCCCAGGAACTGCGCCAGCAAGACCCGGCGCAGGCGGTCAAGACCGTCGCCGATGCGCTGGCTCAATACGAGGACGGCGGGAACAAGGCCCGGATCATCCTCGAACTGTTCGGCAAGAGCGCGCGCGAGTTGGCACCGTTCCTGAAGGACTTGGCCGAGTCTGGGCAGTTGAACGCCACCGTCACGAAGCAGCAGGCCGAAGAGGCCGAGCGGTTCAACAAGCTGCTGTTCGGGATGAGCGAGCAATTTACTCAGGTCGGGCGCGCGATCGCCTCCGACGTGCTGCCGCCGATGCTGGCGCTGTTCTCGTCCGTCTCTGACAACACGAGCGGCGCGAATGCGATGAAGAGCGGGTTCGATGCGCTGGCCACCGTGTTCGAGACGGTGGCCGTGCTGGGCGTGAATGTCGCCTACGTGCTAACCCAGATCGTCGAGGAAATCAACGGTCTGGCCGTGCAGGCCGTAGCCATCGCACACCTCGATTTCGACTCCGCCAAGTCGTTCGGACTGCAGATGAAGGCAAACGCAGCGGCTGCGCGTGTCGAGGTTGATCGCCTGAGCGAATCCATCCTGAACGCCAGAAAGCGCGCTGCCGATCCGATTGAGGCCGGGAACGCGCAAAAGGCACCCGACGTGACCGCGCTGCTCGCCAAGCCGAAGTCCATCCCGAAGGACAAGAGCGACAAGCTGCGTGACTCCGCGCAGAAGATGATCGAGGAATGGTCGCCGCTCGAACTGCGGTGGAACCTCAAGGCCGAGGATTTTGAGGGCGGCGCGAACGCCGATATCAAGAAGTGGCAGGCCGAGTCACAGGAAAAGCTCGATCAACTCGTTGCGAAATACAAGGATCTGGCCGACCCGGTCGAAAAGTACCGGAAAGAAATCGAACTGATCACCGCTCTTGAGGCCACGAAAAACCTGTCCCCGGAAGAGGCGTCCGCCGCTCGCGTCAGGGTATGGGAGCAGCAGGCGCGCGCGGTTGATGAGGTCAACGGGAAGGTCACGAAACAGAAAGGCCTAGTGGAAGAGCTCGGGCTGACGTTTTCAAGCGCGGCTGAGGACGCCATCGTGAATTTCAAGAGCCTGGGCGACGTCATCAACAGCGTCGGGCGCGACATCCTGAAGTATTTCGTGCGTCAGAGCATCACCAAGCCGCTGCTCGAATCGCTCGGCAACAGCAACCTCATCTCGGATTCGATCTCGTTCTTCAGTGGCAAGGCCGTATTCGCAGCCAACGGGCACGCCTTCGGGCCTTCCGGCCTGATCCCGTTCGCGAATGGCGGCGTCGTCGATTCCCCGACCCCGTTCAAATTCTCCCAGGGTGCGGGCGTCATGGGTGAGGACGGCCCCGAGGCAATCCTGCCGCTCAAGCGCGGCGCAGGCGGAAAACTCGGCGTTGCTGCTGACGGCGTGGGCGGCGGCGGGGTGTCCGTGACCATCATCAACAACGCGCCGGCTCAGGTCAGCACGCGCCAGACGTCCGACGGCGGTCTTGAGGTGCTGATCGACGCGGTTGATGCCGCGCTGGGTGATCGCGTGTCCGCCGGAATCGGCGCAATCAGCGGGGCGATGCAGGGCCGCTATGGCCTGCGCCCGTCGATGGGGATCTGAGTATGGCGACATTTCCCAGCTACGTGACGGTGCTGCTCGACGGGCACACTGAGTCGCACTCGCAGATTGCCGAGCGCGCCGACATGGATCGCGGCGTGCCGAAGCAGCGCCGCACGCAGAGCGACGTGATCGTCACCTTCGCGCTGACGCTGCTGTTCCTGAGCACCACCGATGCCGAGGCGTTCGAGGACTGGTACTACGGCGACGCCGCGGCGGGTGCGGCCTATTTCGATTTCCCGCACCCGCGCACCGGGGCGCTGCTGTCGGCCCGCGTGGTCGCGAACAGTCTGGGCGCGCTGCAGGCGCTGGGCGGTGGCCGGGCACGCCGCTCAATCCAGATCGAGTACCTGAAGGCGCTCACGCTGTGACCACAGCCGCATTCATCGAAGCCCGCCAGCGCGTCAATGACGCCGACGGCCTGCTCGAACTGCTCACCATCAGCCACGCCTCGTTCAGCGGCCCGGCGCACCTGGTCAATGACACGCGCGACTGGGTGAGCGGCGGCACGACGTTCGTCGCCTACCCGTTCAAATTCCAGTTCCCGCAGGACGTCAATGGCGAGGCGCCGCGCTCGACCATCGCAATCGACAACGTGGGGCGCGACCTCACCAGCGAACTGGAGCGCCTGCCGGCCAACGCCGTCGTGATGGCGACCATCGCGCTGGTCAGCCGGGCCGATCCCGACACTATCGAGTGGTCGTGGACCGTGCCGATGGTCAATGTCGCCGTCGATGCCATGACCGTCAGCGCGACGCTCGGCGTCGATTACCTGATGCGCCAACAGGCCGTGCGCCTGCGGCACGACCCCAACACCAGCCCCGGCCTGTTTCAGGACTGACATGGACGCCCGCGCCCTCGCCCGCTACATCGGCATTCCCTACTGCGCGCAGACCATGGACTGCGCTGATCTCGCCGTGCTGCTGCAGGCCGAGCTGTTCGGCCGCGCCATCAATCTGCCCGGCCGCCGCCAGCGCCTGGCCGCGCCGCGCGCCTTTGTGATGGAGGCCGTTCGTGCCGCTGCCCAGCACCTATGACTACGCCGTGGTGCGCGTGGTGCCCCGCGTCCTCATGGACAAGTACGGGGGCCATACCCGCAAGTGGCCGTTCACCGATGCTTTCACCGACGCTTTCGGCGCGACCACCACGGTGTACGCCTGCCGGATACAGGACGCCACCGAGAGGATGGGCGGGCCGCAGCGCGATGATGGTGCGCGGGGCAAGGTGTACATCCTGGGCGACGCCGCCATAGCCGTGGATGATCTGCTCATCCTGCCCGACGGGTCACAGCCCGTCATCCGGTCGGTGTCCCACGTCCACGACGACACGGGGCCGCATCACACAGTCGTGGAGTTCGACCGATGATCGACGTGGACCTGGATGTGGTGGGCCTGGCCGTGGGTGCGGAGGCGCTGGCCGCGATGCCCGACAACTTGTCGAAGGCTGTGAAGCGCGCCGTGTACGAGACGGCAATGCTGGTGTTCGACGATTCGCAGGCACTTGTCCCTGTGCGCTACGGCGCGCTCCGCGCATCCGGGCAGATGATCCCGCCGCAGTCGTCGGGCGACACGACGTGGGTGGACATCGTGTACGGCGGCGCGGCGGCGGCGTACGCCGTGTACGTCCACGA
>OFQX01000347.1_pt1 | contig 14534 bp, 11 predicted proteins | sample 1542951 | NCBI WGS metagenome assembly OFQX01 (sample SAMN07774215, study PRJEB24372) | wastewater metagenome | isolation source: WWTP Novara (Effluent) | place: Italy: Novara | collected 2015-12
GGGTTTCCCCCCGGATACGTTTATCTTGATCCTTGACCGCGGTTGAACACGCTGAAGGCTAAGAAAACGATACCAACGACTACACCTAAGGCAACTACAGTACCAATCAAACCGAAGTATGTTGGAATGTTTGCAATCCCTTCAATAACTTCATTGGTTGCATTGTAAGCTGTAGATCCTACGGTAAAGCTGGCCTGCAATTGAGTCAATACTAAGAGCATAACTGCAATCAAAATACCAGCAAAGGCTAATGCCTGAACTACTAGTGGTATATTACCTACAGTCAATTGTCCTTTTTGACTTGCCTTCATCATTTCCTGTGTTTTTGTTTTTAGGTCCTTAATAAATTTCATTTTCTCCCTCTCTTCCGAATTTTTTCGATATTTAATTTTTCGAAGTCGAGTGGAGAAACTGTATTTATAAATGTTTGGCGACATCCGAAGTCGATATAGTCTCCATATTGTAAATTGTATAAATCTTCAATAATTTTACTAATTGATTTTCCTTCTTTAGCTTTGACTCTATGCAATCCCCTCCATATGTCAGCTTTGATCCTAATGGATCTACAACTTTGACTCATTTTTTTCTCCTCGAACACTTGAGATGATCATTCTTAATGCCATCATTAATGTAATCCAGGTCGAATAACCAACAATCAAATAACATCCCCAAAGAATAGCATTGACGATTGTGAAAAATGTGTCTGCAAATGCGTTATAAACTAAGACATGCTGGAAAGAATAATTTAGAAGGCTAAAATCACATGCTAAAATCAAAAATGATGCTCCGATCCATATATTAGACCAGATATTTTTCATATCTGCTTCATAATAATTAGTTACAATAGTCTTGCTATTGGTGTAGTGCAGATAAATGAATAACAAAAGTGCACCCACTGAAAAAATTCCCGAAATAATGAAAACTCCATCTTCTCCTGCCATATGTATCAACTGTAACTTATTTTTGTTGCAAGCATTTGGAAGATTCCAATTGCGAGCGTAACTACACTTAGGATAATCATCCAGTCTTGGACAAGATTAACCATTTTTAGAATTACTTCTAAGAGGATAACAATGAATGATGAATATGTTAGTGCTTTCCAAGTTCCAAATCTAAGTGTTACTAGGAAAAAAACAACTTGAATACAAATTACAAAGGAAAATGCAAGCAATCCATCTGTCATTGTATTCCCTATTCTAATGAAATCAGTCATGCTAGTTACATTTTGAAATGCGGTCATATCGTATCACCAATTTTGTATCCTCTTAAGAGTAGCATTACGATATAGAATAGGAATGCAGTTAGGATCACAGGCAAAAGTATATCTCCTATAAATCCCCAAGGGGCAGGTAGACAAGCAGTTGTTTGTATTCCTGTACACGTTCTTAAATTGCTTCCAATTCCAAAAATTAAGTTAATTCCTTCAGAAATTACAGCTAGAATCAAGTAAAGAACATTCATAGTTAATGCCGTCAATAATCCGAATGCTGCAGCAAGTTTAGAGGCAATATTGAAAACTGGATTAGGATCATCATTACTAAAGGTTCGTTGTGCTGAGGCCATTTGTTCTCTCATATTATCTGAAATGGTTTGGAAATTGCTTACACTGCTTTGATTTGAAACGTTGATTACAGTTCCATTTGAAGTTATTAAGGAAGCAGTGCTGTTATCATATTGTGCTCTTTGAACAAATGGAGGCAATTCTGAATCTTGGGCTTGCAATCCTGTTACTAAGATACCCACTAAAGTAAATGTGAAAATAATTGCCAGTCCAATCTCAGTTAGTTTACCCATTATCCCCACCCATCAAAAATATTAGCATCCCTATTACGACAAGTACATTGACCATAAACGCTTGGCCAAATGGGATATATTCTAAATAAGATAGGGCTGCAACTCCTATACCTACAATTGCAAGACCAGCCACGGGACTAACTCCACACGCTGCGAGTCCAACTATTGCAACTATTGCAACCAATAACCAATCTGTAACCCCATCAATTAATCGGAAATCAATTATTCGACCAAACACTTGACGATCAAGTCCGTTATAGTTATCTCTTATCTCACACAGATATGCATAATTACTCAGATTTTCGGGTGGAGATAAAGCACATATATATCCCCCACTTGATCCCGTAACATTTGCATTGCAAACAGGTGTATGAACCGTTAACGATCCATTTGTAGTTCTCCATGCTAAAAAGTTCATCGTATGAGAAGCTCCTGTAAGATCCGAATATGAATATGTAATTGTATTTGTTGAGTTATTTCCCACGCAGTTTCCAACTACGTACGGGGTACTAAATTGCAATGGAGCTGTACTTGCATTAGATGCGATGATTGTAAATATGCAAGGAGTTTGGCCACAGTAGAATTGTTCTGGTACTGCAGAGGCATAAAGTAAATTATTATTAGAGTCATAAGCATAAAATTTGTAGAACTGGTCTACTTGATAATAACCACTTGCAAATCCGGTTGAAGCAGTTTGTTTTGTATCAATTACTTGATAGGAATTATTAGTTGGAATAAACTTAGTAATTTGAACTGTAACGTTTCCTATACCATTTCCATTTCTATCTATGACTTGGATTACAGCATACGTAGCAAAACCATTTGGAAGTAAATATATTGTTATATTTTGATTGGCTCCTAAAGACGTATTAGCATTCGTTAAGTATCGAGTTCGAGTTACATAGCCAGTTTTTGTGTATGTTTCAAATGCATTCAAAGAAGCACTTGAAAAGTTAGGGTATCCTCTGACTAAAAAGCTAGTTATATTGCTAGTATTACTTTGAGATATTGCATAATTTTTACTTGCTCCGTCAGAAAAGACTGCAGTATATTGAGCAACTGCGGTATCTATATTTATCTGGGAGAAGTTTATCTCATCGTAGAAGGTAACTGTAAATACATCATGTATGTTGGGATTGGCTGTAGCTCCTGCGATAGTTCCATTGGTTCTATTTACCATCCAAACAAAATATTCTCTTCCTATTTGGGTTCCTGCATCTGTGATAGTTTTTGAGCTGATGGCTTCGGGTTGAGATACATAGGTCAAATCATAACTTCGATTTACATAATATTCTGAGAATATTATCCCGTTTTGTAGTCTATGAGTAGGCAGAAGGGTAAAGAAAGTTACGTTTGTGATCGAGATATTATTTCCGCATGAAACATCCGAAGTTGCTCCAGCTCCAGAAGTTAATGTGCATTTTTGAAGTCCATATGCAAAAGAAGGATAAGTAACATCATTTGTTGCTCCTGACGGACGAGAAGCAAGAACCACAGCTACGGGATTAGCTGCTTCAGTAGTATTTGAATAGGCTGCAGTCATTGGATATTGAGAACTAACTAAATACCAAGTTCTGATTGTTTCATTGAACTCGTATATTAGATTATTAGAGGTAGAAACAGTTATTCCATCATTAGTCGTTATGTTTAAAATCATTTGAATTGTTTTGTTGGTGTTATTAGTTGAAACCAATGGATTAACGAATGAGGTATTATAAGTGAATGTTGGGGCATTTGGAGATCCGCTTGAGGTATTAATTAGAGTATTGTTGTAAAAAACTGCTAACGAATAGTTTGTTATGTTGTCAGGAGTTGAATTCACAAGAAAACTTATTGGAACTACTTCCGTTTCATATCTAGATGTATTGTAAGTCGCAGTGACATTTGCCGGGATAACAGTAATACTTATTGATGAAGAGGTTACATTTGCAATTCCGGCAGTTGAATTTCCACAAGTAAAGTTTACTAGGTATGTACCCGGAGAAGCATACGAAGTTTCAACTGAATATGTATTTACAGAACTACTAAAGTTATATTGACCTAGTGAAGTTGTAGATACTCCATTATTAACCCAACAAGTGACATTTGCACTATTATTGAAAAGTCCTGTATTAAATTGCAATACCGGAGATAATTCGCTAAAACCCGTATTGTTACTAGTATAGGGATTTACGATTAAATCTGGGAAACAAGATGTTAATGAGTTCAGACTACTTGATCCTGCAGCACCTGCAGATCCTCCACCTGCACCCGCTCCACCCCCTAATGAGATGGTAGATCCCGTACTATTATAATTTATTTTACTACAAGTTCGGAAACGCCCTCCTGCACCACCACCAGCTTGGCATAATGTACAAGAACCATCTACAAGACCAGCAGAACCTGTGGCTACATAAGTGCCATTAAATCGTATGTAGGCGCCATATAATGTTAATTCACCAGCTCCTGCACCTCCTGCTGCTCCAAAACCAGTTAATCCATTTCCACCATATGCATTTGTAGTTCCCGACAGATTGATGTTGGCAGAAATTATTCTTATTGAGTGGCCTGAACCTCCACTTAAAGCAGTTGCACATGGGGTTCCTCTAACATAAACTGCACCTGTTGAATAAAATCCTCCACCTCCAGCTAATCTACTAGCTAAATTGAATGTACCTGCAGCTCCAGATGCAAAATCAAAAGGTGCAAAACCTGATCCGGTACCACCAACACCGATCGCACAACCAAAGTCCCCACCCATCCCGCTATTACCATTGGCAGCCCCATTTAACCCTCCTGGAGGAGCATTGTTTATCATTACTGAACCTCCAGATCCTCCTGAACCTGCTACTGGTGAACTAGCCGATCCTCCTTGTCCATTGAATGGGTTACTAGATAAAGATAAGAAATACTCACTTGAATTGATTGTAAGTCGAGAATGTGAGAGTGATACCGTAACTCCTGCATTGATAGTAGTTCCCCTATTATTCAAAACGAAATCTCCGCCAGTTATTGTTGAAGAGATCGAAACATTACAATAATTGTATCCATTTGTTTGACAATTTTGGATTGTTCCACTACCAAATGATGGATCTAATAAATATGGATAACTCTCTGATTCATCTACTGAGAATACAATACTTATTTGATTTGGAGCTATCTGGATCTTAGAAAAATGTGCTGTGGTATTGTTTAGATCTGAATAATCGAAAGCATTGTCATTATCGAAAAGTAATGAAGTTTCTAGTAACTGATCTGTTTCATATAGTCCATCTGAATAATTCCATGAACTTCCTTCTAAGGAATCATAATCTACCCAAGCTCCCCAGAATACTTTTCCACTATAATTGAAAGTATATGTGAGGTTATCAGGTTTGGAAGTTACCCAATGAGAAATTTTTATTTTATCTAATTGAGGTTGCTCTTCGAAACTAGTATTATAATCTAGACTTTTATCAACAATTATTTGAGTGTCTAGATTTTTATTTTGTATAATCTCTTTCGTTGCAGTAGTTATTAAATCGAAATTTGATCCTTTAATTATGCATGGATCTTTTTGGTTTGGGTCACATTCTGTGACTTTATCATTTACTGAAGTAGAATATACAAAAGAAAACATCAACAATAACACTAGTAATAATCTTTTCATGTAAAACCCCTCTTCCCTAGCATAACAAGTGCGATAATTAGATTTGCAATTGGGATAAACTTAGGGATTCCTGAACGATAAAATTCAATAGATGTATCCATCGTGTGTATATTCAATGAAGTTGCAGTAAAGGCATTTAGTATATCTAATCCGATATCATAGACTACTAGAGTCATTACACTGATAACTAGCCAGACTGTTAGAATAATCGGATGGCCTTGTAAGAAAACAGTTAATAGTGCACTTAGGATTGTTAAAATAAGAAATATTGCAGGTAAGCTACTGTCATAAAAACTATAAACAGAATTTACTCCCGTATTTATTGTAGTAGATTGGTTTGCTGGTAGTTGAATTAATATGGGCGGGGATACGACTGAATAAACATAACTACTAGCCATCAGACATATTACTATAACGAAGAATATCGTAACTAAATATATCGTATCAGTAAAGCTCATATGAAGCTAGACCCCCTAAACTTCTTCCTAATTGGAACCCCTCTAATTTCCAGTCCACTAAATGTAGCCCGATCATTAGTTCTTTTTACTTTTCTAGTAAGTGAGATCCCTGCTACAGAGGGAGTATATCTAGGTGCAAAATAGAAATCAATTGATTTCCTTTTTTTCTTTGGAATAGGTTCTTTTGTATTTATTCCAAAATCAAACGAAAATGGTTTAATCTGCTCTTCTTTTGGAGGTGGGTTTGATATAGTTTCGAATTCTAAAGATCCGCTTTTTGGTGATATTGAGCTACTTAGACTATTTGTGGGGCTCTTTGTACTAAAATTAATGCTACTTTTAGTAGAAGGCGATTTAGTTGGACTACGACTAGGTAAAATATATGGACTAGGTCCTGGAGATTTTATTGAAGGTGAAGGAGATTTAGGGGAGACTGTGCTGACTACTGGGCTACTTTTACTACTTGTTGGGCTTAAATAACTGCTAAAATCTTTGTTTGAACTTGAATAATAACTTGGATAGGTTTCTGAAGCTCTATTTCTACCACTTGAATATGGACTTTTACTTGAAAATGTGAATGCTTCGTTTAATTTAGGGCTTCCTACACTAGATTGAAATCTAGTGCTTGTTGAAGGAGTATCAAAAACTGCACTAGTATAGTCTACCTTTATTTCCTTTTGTGCTATGCTTGCATCTAATTCTGCAAACTTTTCTTTTACTCCTGGAATTTCAAAAGAAATCTCTTTGTAACGAGTTAGTTTAGATTCTATGGCAGCAACTTTTTGTTCTGATAAAGAACCAAAAAATCTTGCTGATTCTGCTAACGTTTTAGTATCAGCATAAAAGTCAACTAGGTCCTTAGATCTGTGAAGTGGGGGTTCTGCTATTTTTGTTCTTCCACTTCTTACTTGTTCAAAAATGCCCTTTTTATCTAATTCTAAGTAAGAATAGAAAGACGTTTTACTTTGATAAAAGTTACTAGCTGCAGTCCCTTTTCTTATACTTTGTTCTGAAAGGGAAACCGTTGGAAGACCACTTATTTCAAGCTTAGGACGATCTTGATTGAATCCTAGTCTATAATCACCTAGTTCTCTATTTTTACCTTCAATAAAAGGGCTTAGTGCATCTGCCGGATTCTTTTCACTTAGTACTTCTATTGCCTTTTCACCTCTTACTTTTACCATAACTTTTACTGAAGTTTCTGATTTTTCTATGTTTAATACCGCATCTGACCCTATATCTTTTAGAGATTTGGTCGCTCCCACAGCAAACTGTTCGGCTTCAGTAGCTCCACCAAATACATGAACATCTATATCTCCTGGGACTCTTGACAAAGTTGGATTTCTTTGGCTCATTGATCCAAATGAACCTCCTATATACGAAACTTTTTCTCTTCCTTGAGCTCGGGTATAATCTAAAACAGCTGATACTTCTTTCTGGGATAAGACTTCAGTTTGTTTTGGCAATTCAAATGGTCCGTATGCTGAAGGTTGATCTTTTAATGGAGTTAAAACTTCTTTAGTTATTTGAGTTCTTTCTATAGCAACAGGAGTAAATCCTTGTGCTTTCATCGCTTCTGGGGAACTAAGGATTGATGTTTCTAATGGAAATTCTGGATTACCAACCACATTTTTTTTCCCTATACCTTGTTCTGGTAAAACAACTTTTGATAAGCTGGGAAATTCTGAAGCGGCTGGTTTTCCTATTACAATACCTTTTTCAGTTTTACCTATCAGTTCAATAACTTTTCCTTCAGTTGGATTTAGATAAAGTCCCTGATAGATTTTAGTAGTTCCTTCTGTAGTTTTAAGTGGAACATCTCCTAACTTTGGGATAGATTTTGTTACTGATTTTGGTAGAATTGGGCCTCCAAGTACAAAGCCAACTGTTGCTGCCCCTGCGATCTTTTCAGCACTAAGTGGCTCATTTGAGTATATTTCTCTACCTGTCTCATAAATTGCAAAATTAGCTGATGTAGATACTCTCGGAGCGATATCACTTAGTGTTTTTTGACCTCCTAATTTTGAAGCAATTGATCCCGTAGTTTTCTGCCCTAATACTCCAAATGAAATAATATCTCCTGCACCAAACAAAGGTAAATCTCTAGCAGAAGTAGCTAATCCTGAAGCACTAAAACCTTGACCGCTTAAGTAAACTTGCAAATCTGCAACATTACCTTTACCGGTTAAGAGTTTTTCAGCTGCAGCCGCACTACCTCCTATGATTGTTGCTGGACCAATTACGAAGGTCTCTCCTAATCCTAATCCTGTGCGTGCTATGCCTGCAACTAATCCGCCACCTAATTGTTCAAGAGGTCCTGATCCTTTTGAAGCGAATATTTCGAACCCTTCAACAGTTTTTTCTCCTATATCAGCAGATCTTAAGGTTTGATAGAGAAATTTTCCACCCGCGGTTTCGATATCACTTTGATTTATTGAGCGGTATAAGCTACTTGATCGTACCCCTAGGTCTCGAGCCGCTTCACCACTTCCAACTTGGAATACCGCTTCAAGAAGATTAGTTTCTTGTTTTGGTTGTTCAGGTGCACTTGTAGCTGGTCTTATTAGCTCTAATGGAGTTTTGAAAATGTTTGGTACTTCTGGTTGTTTTTTAGAAACTCCAGTGCCTTGTATATTGAATTCTCCTTTATCTAAAGAATAAGTTAATTCTGCGTTTGGAGTTACTGTGTACTGACTTTTGTCTAATAGTTCAGTAAATGGAACATTTTTCGGCGTTTCTACTTTATTTTGATATATATCAATAGCAGCTAGTTTGATTGTATCTTTACCTTCTTTTTGTGCTACTAAGTATTCTCTATTGTCAATATTGACGAAATATGGTCTATCTAATCCTGCTTGTTTTAATTGTTCTCGTGTTCCTTGAGGGAAAATAGAAACTTCATCATTTTCTCCTACAATAAAGTCTAAGGATTTTCCAAATATGGCTCTTTCTTCAAATTCATAAAATCCTTTGTAGCCTTCTTTTTCATAAAGATTCTTAGCCCTTTCACCAATTACCAGTCTTTGGACTACATTCCCATTTTCATCAGTTTGATAAATGGGGTTTCCAGAACTTGTATAATCTTTGACTACTGGTACAGAATTCAAAAACCCAATTTGAATCAGATCCCCTACTGCCGATTGCTGTAGCAATCTATTGCTAGCGGTCTGGGAAGCCCTTTCATTTGCAACATTATAGGCCTGCTGTAGATTAGCTTTCAGAACCTGTGGTTGATCTATAGGGCTATCTAGGGCTTTTGAAAGGCCTTCTGGATTATATGTAGCAGTTTTCTCTATTTTCTCATAATTTCTTCTGCTACTTTCGTAAAATGAACCACTTCTGGACTGTAACTGTTCAAACGGAGTTGGAGGTCTGTTAGGATCATCATAATCTCCCGTGTATGCTCCCTCAGCAGGGGTTTCTGGTCCAGTAGGGGAAGTTGGAGGTCTGCTAGAACCATTTGATGAAGATCCCGAACTAGAAGATCCAGACGAACTGTTACTAGAACTCCCAGAGCTAGAGGTTCTAGGTGGAGAGCCTCCGATAGTTGTAGTTGTTCCACTAGCTGAATCACGGCCCGAGACTGTAACGCTCCCATCCGAATTTCTGATTATGGCCATTTCTCATCCCTCATTTATTTTCTCTATTTTTGTAGTAAGTAAATCCAACCAGTACTGCTACTAGCACTAATGATACTGGTAAAACTGCTGAAATTATTTGAATAAATCCACTGAATATGAATGTGTCTCCAAAGTAAGATCCCGAAGCGACACTGACATAATTTAAGAGGTAGTTTCCAGTATCCTGAACTGTTATTGTGTTGCTAGTGGTTGTGTAGTTTATGTATAAAGTTCCAGCGAGATAGTCTAAGGTTACCAGAGTAATTTGAGAAATTGGTAGAGTTACGTTTGCCAGTGCATATATACCGCTGACATTCATTGTCGGGATAAAGATCCTATTTACAAAGTCAGTATGAGTCAAATTATTCCATGTTCCATTGTAGAAAATTACGCTGTTTACTACAGTAGGAGTGAAGAACCAGTTAGCGCTGGTTATGCTTGGAGTTCCAGAGAATGTAGTGAAATTCAAGAATTGTCCTGGAACAGTTGTATTTAATGGAAGTAATGGATCTGGAGTTGGTTGTAATGCCCAGCTTAGCGAATAGGATTGACCAGGTAAAAGAAGTATCCCAAAGCTTATTTGTGAATAATTGACTAAGGTGCCACTTGGGTTATCGAATATTTCTGTAGTGGCATTTAGTAAGCTGTTGAACGCTGCGGTGTTATTCATGAATAAGTCTTGGTTGTTTCCATATAGATGATCTGAACTAACCAAGTTGTTTGTTCCTGAAAGTACTGAGATACCACGTACGTTTGCAAAGATTAGATTGTTTACTAAGACAGTTCCATTTCCTTCTAAGAGAATTCCATTGATAGTGTTCGAGATAGAGTTTAGAGTAATTGTGTTAAAGTTTCCTTGATTGTGAACACCGTTTGCTGCTGAAGAGATCAATGCATTGTTCGTAACTATGTTGGTTCCTGAAGTTGGATCCATGTAGATTAGAGACTGAGTAGTGCCGCTGATGTTATTTGTACTTATAGTATTGCTGCTACTTTGAGACAATGAAACTGCAGATCCGAATAACGTGTTAGATATAACGTTGAGACTTATGTTATTCGAATCTGACCCACCGCTGAGATCTATCGAATAGGAGTTTGAAGTCATTAGGTTTCCTATGACCTGGGTATTATCAGCTCCAACTAATTGAAGGGCGATAAATGATGCTCCAGTATAATTGTTGAACCTTATTACATTGTTGTTTGAATTGAGTAAAGCCAGACATACGTTACTACTGGAGTGGTTGTTAAATTCGAAATTCGATCCGGTTGTTGTACCTGCATCTATATCTCTTATTACGTTACCGGTGAATCTATTTCCTGAAACATTTGTATTGTCTGTCCCAAAGAAGTATTCCATACCATAGTTCAAATTGTTAAATGAGTTGTTTGTTATCTGTGCACCATTTGCTGAAAAGCTTGAGTAACCTACGGTATTTATTTGTCCTCCAGAGTCTAGAGTATTGTTTGTTATTTGCTGATTGTTGCCTGTAGAATAAATTTCATAATTGTAACCTGTGATGTTACAGTTTCTGACTGTGACATTGTTTCCTGCAACTAATATTCCAACAGTCTGGTTTGTGGTATCGTTATTCGTTATGCTAAATCCATTGCAATCCCAGATTACGTTATCTGCTCTGATATCAACACAGCTGTATTCTAGGAATGGTGCTGATGGGTTGGTTGCGTTAATATAATTACGCGTTTGTAAATAGTTTCCTGATTCATTGATAACCGGGCAGTTCTCTAGATCTGAGAATAATGCTAAAACATTGGAGGATCCTTCATTAAATGGGCCAGTAAATGAGATTCGGTTGTTAGTCGTATCTGGCGTGTCGTTTAACAATACCCATCCTGAACCGTTGTTGGAATATAATGAGATTGATAGTTCATTGAATCCTGAGACTTCTGATTCTAACCAAGTGAAATTAAATCCACTGAAGGCTGTAGTTGTGTTTATTATAGTAAGGTTTAGTGCTTTTCCTCTAAAGGAATCGTTAATACCTACAGGTATTCCGTAAGGATTGGTAACCGGTTTGATCGTATAGCTTTGATTAGGAACTACTATGTCAGCTATATCAAAGCTTGTTGTGTTTACTCCCCCTGAGAAACCAATTGTTATGTTATTTCCTATGTATGTTTTTGAGCCACTTGCAGTTGAATTAACTAGAATTGGTTGTGTAACATTCTCTAAGTATATATTCCTAAAGAAGTTTCCTGTTGGAGTAGTGAATAAAATACCTAGTGGCACATTTTGAATAACTCCATTTAAATAAAGGTTTCCTGTTCCAACTGTTGTTGATGAATAGCCTATTGCCATTCCTGTAGTGGTTGAGTTAGCTACTACAAATCCATCTACGGTATTATTGTTTCCACCAAGTGCTATTCCACTAAAGTTAGTTAGGTTAATTACTGTAACGTTAGATAGGTTATTTCGGTTATCTAGCCCTCCTAGAAGATTGATTACTGATAAGCCTCCTCCGTTACTGTATATGTTACTGAAGGTGGAATCGTTTGTAGTTAACAGTCTTAGACAAATTCTTGGACTGTTGCAAGTAAGTCCATCAAGAGTTGTGTTCGTGTTCTGCATGAACTCGTTGAAATTGTTGTTATTGCTTGTTGTGGTTATATTGTTTAGGACTAGGTTATCAGCATCACAAACAGCAAATGCTCCTATGTTTAGATTGCTGAATGTCTGATTCTCTGCATTTGACTTCTTCCAGAACATATAAGGAAGATTACCAGTTACTGTGTTATTCTCTACTGTAGTCTCATTACAGAATAAAGCACTTGTAGTTATTCCTCCCCATGTTAGGTCCGGTCCAATAGTAGAAGTAATGCTATTGTTGATAATCGAAACGTTTGAGTAACCTCCTAGGATAGATTGTTCATTTATTCCGTTTAAATTGTTGAAGAAGACATTGTTAGCAATCATAATATTACTGAGGTTATTGTTGTCTAGTCTTATTGCGAACGTATTGTTTGTTACAAAGTTATTTGAGAAACTTGAATTAATATTATTACTAATAAACTGGAATGCTCTATCAGTACCATGCCCAAGTAATTGTCCTGAGAAGTTATTGAAATCAAAATTACAGTTATAACAGAAATAATTCTCCCATCCGTTATCAAATGAGTTTGTAATTCTGTTAGCAGTTGCATTCATAGAACTAGTGTAGAATGGAGTTCCTGATACTACTCCTGTGTGAGAGGCGTTGTTGAAAGTGTTGTTCTGGATTAATGAAACATTGCCTCCATTGAAGAGAAGGTTGGTTCCATACTCATTAACTACACAGTTTTGAATTGTGATGTTGTTCACATTATTTACAAAGATACCCTGAGTGGAATTTGTATATAATCCTGTGATTGAAAATCCTTGACAATCTAGAATAACATCATTTGAAGTTATTGATATTGCTGTCGGAGTGCCATTAGTTAAATCTCCTGTAAGAACATAAGTATCTGGACTTGATATTGTAAATGGAATTGAGGTTATGTTAGTAAGAGCAAAAGAACTAGATACTAATAAAAGCAATGCCAAGAATAAGTTTAAATATTTCATTGACAAGTCACCTGATTGTCTCCATTTTGGAGGATCCCGCTTGTCAAAGTAAAGCTGTCCATGCTTGCATCAGAAAGACTACCGATAAAATGTAAATTGACAAAGCAATTCCTATTTTCAATTGCAATATTTGGGGTATGGCTTACGTTTAAGGTACTAGGAAGAGGCGCTAAATTCGAAATCGTAAAATTATATGTTACAGGGAAAGTATTCGTAGTTGAGTTAGTTTGGATTGTTTGATTTAACTGATAAACACTCGTTACTGAACTAATATTGTGTCCAGTTGCGTGCGGGGTTCCTGCAATTGCACTAAATGTCTCTGCAAAATTCTGAGGTAAATTTAGAGGGCTAGATTCATCTAAGGCTCCTAGAAATAGTATGTATGCTGTAATGGCTAATACGACGGCAACAAATACTCCTAGATACTTTTCAATGCTCTCCCTCCTTCTGTTCTCCCATTCCTTAATACAATAAGAATATTTAAATATTTGCACTATCCTTAATATTAGTCAAATTTTTTTCATTATTTGTTTCTTCAGTCATTAATGATTTTATCGATAGTGATTCATAGTAATCTTCTAGCACTTTGGGTAATGGAGGAAAACGCATTACACAAACAAAACTGCGTAATTTTTTTAAGAATTTTAAATGATTTCCAGCATCATAAATTCTTTTTTTCATTAATCTACTATCGTCTAATCCCCAAGGATCAGTAGTTATTGGATTTCGATCTTTTGAAAGTAAAGCAACTAATGCGAATTGTTTATCTCGATCTTCTGCATCTGAACGCCATACTATATCGCACCAGAAATGAACTACTTCATTTCTAATCCCCGGATCTAATGCTCGAAATCGAGGGATATTTAGGAATGTAATATTGTTTAGTTTACGAGATTTAGTCAGAGTTTTAATTAGCATCTTACTCTGTCTGGTCATAGCATCTCTTGAGTATGCAAAATCGATCATCTCATCAAATGAAAATGCTGAAAATTGAGAACTTCTATATGTATTTATGGCAGAATCTCTTTCTGTTTCTCCATAGAAAATATGTGAAGTAGTAAATTTCACTCCCAATTGTCTAAGTAATAGACAAGTATTTACTGAGAATGAGCTCTTACCTAATCCTCGCTCTCCTGAAACACAAATGATAGCATCTTTATTTTTATCTAATCTGCCTTTCAGTTCCTTTGCAAATTGAAGATAGAGCCTTTCTTGTTCATCTCCTTTCTCCAGCTTCTCTAGGAGATGCTTTCCCCAGATATCTAATTGGTCATCAGTAATCATCGATTAGCTGCCTCGTGTAAGAGTTGTTCTGAATCTTTGTACTTCTCTCTTGGGATACCAAGGTTGACCATTTGCTGCGCGTAATAAAGTTCATCTATCAAATCGAATAATTTTGCGTGAATGTCGTAATATTCAGAAGCCTGAATGTTCTGTTGAGTTCTGTAAATTATTGGCTCCATTTGATTTTGCAG
>OFQX01000349.1_pt1 | contig 14497 bp, 31 predicted proteins | sample 1542951 | NCBI WGS metagenome assembly OFQX01 (sample SAMN07774215, study PRJEB24372) | wastewater metagenome | isolation source: WWTP Novara (Effluent) | place: Italy: Novara | collected 2015-12
TCACTGCATATTGCCCGTGGTTGTTAATCCTCGCCAGTCCCTACCACAGTTCTAGCGATTCTATTCTGCTACCGCCTGACCGTTATCATCAAGGCCTGTTGGAATGCCGGATGTTAAACGTCACGAATCAGGCAGTAGCATTTTTAATTACTGAGTCCTCAATGTTTGCGCTATAGTTTCTATGTAGTGTATTATTGCAACCATTAAGAACTGAAAACAGTATAACATAGTTTCAATTCAATTTCAATAGAGTTTTATTAGAATTTCCCTACGATTTCCATACGATTTCATATGAGAAAACGAAACACAAAGCCAACAACGCCAGAAGGTTACACTCCGCTCATGACTCGCTTGCCAACTCATTTACTTGATGCGTTGCGAGTGGAGGCGCAAAGGAATGTTCGTTCGCTAAATTCGCAGCTTATTGTCGCTTTATCTGAGCGCTATAATTTGCCTACTGAGTCAGTAAAGGAAAATACCAAACCGTAAGTTTAGCTGTTAATGATTGCTTATGGGAATGGATATACTCACAAGTGATTCTAGTAACCGGGCGAGGGAGTCAAACCCCATCCTCACGACTATGCGCCGTGCGTGCTGTCGTTACACTACACCCGGCCTAATTGCTACCACCACGTCACCGGAATGTCATAGCGCTGAATGATGGTGCTTTTATTAATCCACAGCAGCGTGAATGCATCGTTCGTGGATTTTTCAATAGAGTTGGCGATAACGACTTTTTCATCATCCTCACTAATCAGATAGCCAACAACGTAAGATTGCTCGTTTGTGGCGAGCTTGACGATATGCAGGCAGGTAACGATGTGTTTTGCGTTGTTCATTGCTTTTATCTCATCACTCGCCCTAATCGCTATCGTTAATTCTCCGTGTGCTTTCAGTGGCGTGTCGCCATGCCCTGACAGGTAGCGGTGCTGATTGTGCCTGGCAATGTAACAGTTGTCGTCTGATGACCAGGTGATTGTGATTTGTTGCGTCATGGTTTCTTTCCGCAGAATTTTTCCAACACGAGTGCGCTTTGTGGTAGTGGTATAGTTGGCTCCGGCCTGGTGACGTGCCACGCTATTGTAATCAACATGATGGTAGCGATGCTGATGACGCAGAGGTCGTAAAGGCCATAGCGTTGGCGTGTGGCTTGACTGGTAGTGACGCATTGATTATTGAGATGCAACATTGATTAGCCGCCAGCGCGTATCGTTCATACGCTCAAATTTCAACGCATTTTCGGTCAGTACATTGTGAACATTACCGTATTGAATGCCTGTAATTTGTTGCATATCATAGGTAGACATAGGCCCACGCTCGCGCAATAGATTTGCCAATACGTTGGCAAATCCCCAGCGCTTGCGCTTATCGTTTGTCCTGGTAAGTGACGCTTCAAAGCCGTCTTGCTTGGCTTCAGGCGTCAAATCGTAAATGCCGCATGGTCGTTTCGTGACTGGATTGGGCGCCTGTGCGGTCTTGACGAATATTTTCTTGTGGTCGGTCAAAATTGTGATCACCCACCGCTGATTGACGCCTACGTAACTCGCCATTTGTTGCACCGACATTGCGCCGTTTTTCTTCAGGTGATGAAATAGCGATAACGTTTTATCGTCCACGGCTCGATTTCGTTTTGGTGGGCTTACTGGTAAATCAACAGCACCGATAATCTTTTCCTCAATTAGCGCCGGGTGCTCATCTAGCGGTAACACCCGTCTGCCGTCCGCTTTAACCTGTTGGCCAGGTGCCACATAGACAATTTGACTAGGCCCATTGTCCTCGTGATGCCAGTAGAAATCCATGCTATCCCTCACTGGCGGAATTGAATCGTTTTGACAGCACGTTCTCGCGGTGCTCAACCGTCCATCGCGCAGATGCGCCACTATAGCAGCGCTCAACCACAATGAAACCGTGCCTGTTGCGCCACGTGATCGGCAATTCACCGGCGATTATTACAGGAGTAATGCTGGTGGCGTCGGTGTCCGGTAGTGGAGTAAATTTGCGCTTCATAGCATCCTCATAAAACACTGTATTGCGGCGGGTTACTCAGGCCCCGTCGCCCGCTATTCCCCTGAGAGAAACTACACGCATTTAGACGTTAAGGTTATGGTGGCAATAGTTGGAGTCGAACCAACACCGTTACCAGATAACTGGCCGCACTACCGTTGTGCTACACTGCCATTTTGACGTAAGCTCTTTTAACTATCTCCGCTCTCTCTACAATATGCATACCCATCGCCTTGAGCAGTCTTGTACCTGGCTCACCTCTGCCATTCCGCAAATCGTCTATGTGGCCAACTTCAATGTCCAGTAGCGCCGCAACCGCCTTGCGTGAGCCGTGCTGTTCTATTAGTTCGTTTAGTCGGTCTACGATAGGCTGATTGTCAATTTTCATGGCCGATTATCATTTTGTACTGGCGCTCTTCTGACTCCCATCGCCGCCATGAGCAGCGTTGACACTTCGATAGTGCTGGCAAGCCCCGGCGAAAGGAAAGGAGAAAGCCGGTTGCAGAGCGCCCTAGATTGCAATAATAACTCTAGGGATTGTCCCTATTGCGGAAATAAGCGCAGTAGTGTTTAATTGTTGCTGATAAACAATTTGTCAATCCCGACGTTTAGGGCATCGGCCACGCTAGGGATATAGTCGGTTCGGATGTTGCGCTTGCCAGTTTCGATGTAGCTCCACAGCGCAGCACTCAAACCGGCTTTAGCAGCCATTTCTTTTTGGCTGAAGCCGAGTTCTTTACGTCTATTTTTGATATACTCATGGTTCGTTACTGTTTTCAACATACCGTGAAGCATATCAAATTTTTTATATCTTGTCAAGCACAAATTAAACACTCCGTTGAATTTCGTTGAAACTGTAAGCTTTGTGATGGAACATTACAAGAAGGGGATTTTCAAATGGTAGATGATAAACTGGCCGGTCGCCGCTTGCGCGACTTGCGAAAAAGCAGGGGTTTAACTCAACAGGAGTTGGCGGATTTGTTGACAAAGAAATACAACATTAATGATGTGGGGAATGGTGCTATCAGCATGTACGAAACTGGGCAACGCAAAGTCCCAACCGAAATCTATGACGCGCTTCATGATTTGTTTGGCGCGTCTCTCGACTGGATGCGTGGTCATTCTGAGATTAAAAACCCGACCGCCCTACTTATTTCTTTGGAACCTGACGCGCTAGAATTTGCACAAAAGCTTAGTGAGCTACCGAACGGTTTACGGCGCACCATGCTGCTAAGCGCGGGTGAATTACTCGACGGCTATATGATTGTTTGGCAGAAAAATATGGAGCAGTTTACTAGATTGCGTGACACCCTAGAAGCAAAAGGGGTGCTCGGCGCATGGGAAAAGGAGCACGGCGTAAATTTGCCCGATTAATTTTCCTCGCTGCTTTCCTCTAGCAGCGCCTCTTGCTCCTCAATAGTTAAATCCTCAATATCAAGTTCCTGTTCCTCAACAGGAGTGGTATCTTCTTCGTTCATAAAACCTCATTTTGCTTGTAAGGAATTTGCAACAATTGTAATGTATTAATCGCTGTAAACTGAATAATCCTTCATTTTCTGACGAAAAACCAGCCAAAATCGTGAGGCTGGTTTTCTTTTTGTAATCTATTGACAATATTACACAAGGTGTTGAATTACTATTGACAACGAAAGATTTGTGTGATAAAATCAACATAGTGTGAAGGAAGTAAAGCGAGGCAATCAAAAAGGAGATAAGATGCCAAAAGGTTTTTATCCGCACGATTACAAAAAGGGCAATTACGAATGTGCCTTTGTATACGGATTGATTGACCCTAGAATAGATTTATTCTTTTATGTTGGTGCGTCCGTTGACCCAAAGAAAAGAACATGTAGCGCCGGTAACTATAAATGCAATTCCAAGGTAACAAAGGTGTTTCAGGAATTAGATAGTGTTGGATTAAAGCCAACGCTGAAGGTTTTAGAAGATGTTTCTTTGGATGCCAAATTTGAACGCGAACGATACTGGATGGTGAAATGCGCTAACGAGGGGCATCCGCTGGTAAACATCGTTGGTTTCGATACGTATCAGCAAAAACCTAGATACTTCCTGACTGTAAAGTCAAATCAAAATGCAAGCATTACTTTATCGGTAGCCGTAACAGCAGAGACGAAAGATTTTATCGATAAGATCGCCGCAATGAATTTAGCCAAGATCGGCGATGTTATGCGCCATCTTATCGAATTAGGCATCAAGCATTTTGATATTTCGGCAGTATAAAAACAAAAGCCTGACCTTCGCTGTGAACGTTGGTCAGGCCATTCAAAAGGAGGAGAATTATCATGACCAGAGATGAACTTTTAATCGCCTACGCGGCGGACAAAAGAGATTTTAGTAGTGCCGACCTGCGTAGTGCCAACCTGCGTAGTGCCAACCTGCGTGGGGCCAACCTGCGTAGTGCCGACCTGCGTTGGATTTCGGCACAAGGCGCGCATTGGCCGGTGGGCTGGGAAATTTACAGCGTATACGGTATCGGCACATTACGAGTTATTCATTACCGTCCAGCGACAGACACGGTGTTTGCGGGGTGTTGGACTGGCAATTTTGCAGAGTTGGAAGAGAAATTGCCTGAGGTAATTGGGGAATGCGGCGATCCGGCACGGGCGAAAGTCGAGTATGACGCAATGCTCGTGTATTTTCGGGCATTGAAATAAATAAAGCCTGGTCAGTGCGGTGACCACCGGCCAGTCCATTCAAAAGAGGAAAAAGCATACAATGAAAAATCCAATTTACAGTATTAGCGTTGATACATACAACTGCAAACGTGAATCTGCCCATCTTGGGCCATGCGTTACCGTGAATGTTTCACGGGGAGCGTGGAAGTCTGGCGAGCAAAATATTAAATTTTACAATAGAGTTTCACAGGCCAGTCTGCGCCGTGCGCAACGTGCGCAATTAGCACTGCTAGAGCGCTAAAAATAAAGCCTGACCTATGCTATACACATAGGCCAGGCCATTCAGATGGGAGGAACTAACATGAATATTGTACAGGATTTTGAGCCAGTAGTCAACACCCGTTCGTGGTCAGGAGGGTCGCCAGTCCTGACAATCGGTGACACATACATTGTCATCGACCGCAACACCGGCTTTGTCACACTACTGCGAGATGGCGTCAACGTGGTCGGTATGCTGGCAATCAGCGAACTACGTAAAGCGTTAGGCCATCCGTTGGGTTTTGCAACGCCGGATGAGCAGTCGCAAGAGCGACAGGATGCCATTGTAGCAATGGCAAAGAATGCCGCCAACAGAGTGTCGTTTGAGAGCGTGGCGTATGAATATGATGCCATGCTGATGACGTGTCTGCGACGCGAGTATGGTGGTAAGTGGAATTAATCTTTAGCCTTAGCCGGTGGGTGGCAAACCGGCACAATCAACTATGAACACAATTATTAGAACTAAGCTGTTAAGCGAACTGTCTTTTGTCGAACTCTTTGACGCCCACGCCCGCATCATCTGGGCGCAATGCCAGTGTGAGGTTGGATTTGGCAAGCAGTTCGCAATCCATGCCAAATCAGCCGAGGCGATCTTGGAGGAAGTGAAGCGCCGGGAAGACAGCACGCGCCGTGATAGCGCCCTTCTGGTCAAAATTAACGCTGCCCCGTATGATGCAGATGGGGATAGGGTGTACGCATGATATGTCCAGTCTGTAATCGCACATTCGAAACAATGACAGATAGTATCAACTATACTCGCTGCGAGGAATATGGCTGGTGCCGTTGTGGCTATCATTATCAATTTGGCTATGGTGCCGAGTGTCACACTTTCGGGCCGCTCGCCGTTATCGAATCGTACACAGATTCACCACGGCGACAGTGGTGGAATCAACGCAAGCTAGCGGCGTTTGAGGCATTTTGGAAAGTCGCCACGTTCGGCGGATGCATTACGGGCGAGGTGCAATCATGACAACATTTGATGAGCAGTACGAGTTAGCCCGTCGCATAGGCGACAAGCGATTTGGTACAGAGTGTGAGCACGAAAGCGCCGCCAATGGCCGCTGTACAAACTGTTTACGTGCGGTCGTTACCGGATTTGCGTCGGGTCACATCACTCGCCACGGCTATCGCACTGGTGGCCGTGGCGAATGGGGGAAGGAAAATTATGCGGCGCATCATTAGGCAGGGTGGCTATATATTTGCTCAATATACAGATGAAAATGGCAAGACAACCGCAGCGAATGTGTACGATGAAGTGCAGGCTGCGTGGTGGTTTGAGGAGCAAGAAAAACCCGGTTGCCATGATGTATATGTCGTTAAAAATGGGTTGGTGAAAACTGACTATTGCGGAGTTTTTCAGGCACATCGGCGGCACCCCGACAGCACAGAGATGCGCCATTTTTCAGAATTGCACGCTGCGAAGGCGTGGTTGGATGGAATAGAGATGGAAAGCGGACAAATGGAGTTATTTAATGCCTGATATGGAATTGTATCTTGGGGATTGCCTGGAAGTTATGCCGAGGTTGCCTGATAAAAGTATCGATGCAATTATTACTGACCCGCCTTATTTTCGGGTAAAGGATGAACCGTGGGATAACCAGTGGGACACCAGTGACGGTTTTCTGTCTTGGCTTGGCCTGGTAGCTGATGAGTGGCAGCGTATTCTAAAGCCCAATGGCAGTCTGTATGTGTTTGCTTCTCCGCAAATGGCCTGGTATGTGGAAGGCGTAATTAGAGAACGTTTTAACGTGCTGAATCGGATTAACTGGGTTAAAAGTGAGGGCTGGCATCAAAAGGCGGCTGAAGATGCGTTGCGCTGTTTGTTTCCACAGGTAGAGCCTATCGTTTTTGCCGAGCAATTCAACAGTGACAATATGGCGTTAGGTGAATCGAGGTATGAACAAAAATGTGATGAGCTTAGGGGATTTGTTTTTGAACCTTTGCGTAATTATCTACGTTCGGAATTCGACCGCGCTGGTGTTCATATTGATATGGCTAATGTTTTTTGTGGTACTGCTAGCATGGCGTCAAGGCATTATTTTACACGGTCGCAATGGTGCTTACCGACAAATGAACATTATGTGAGTCTAAGAAAAGGTCTTAATCCTGGCGGCAGCATTCAGTATCTTCGACGTGAGTACGAAGACCTTCGACGTGAGTACGAAGACCTTCGACGGCCATTTAACGCCACACCAAACGCGCCCTATACCGACGTGTGGACATATCCAACAGTGTTTAGCTATCCAGGGAAACACCCATGCGAAAAGCCGTTAGCCATGATGGAGCATATCGTCAATTTGTCCACCAGACCCGGCGATTTGATATTAGATTGTTTTGCCGGGTCTGGTGTTACAGGCATGGCGGCAATTCGCAATAATCGCAAGTTCGTGGGGATTGAAATGTCAGAACACTGGTTCAACTACACACAGCGCAGAATCCGAGATGTAAGCCGAGCAATCGACAAATTGCCAAAACAGTTGGTAGGGCTGGAGTCAGACACTCAAGATTTGCCGTTATTTGTCGGTGCTTTTCCATCTAGACAGCAATCCATCACGTGATGATTTATTTATCTTTAATTCTTCTTTTGAATGACAACTACGACACAAGGTAGTAAGGTTGTTAATGTCATGCGATTTACTATATCGATAAGGAATTATATGATGAACTTGCACTCTGTCTGTACTACCACACAGTACACATTTCCTGCCGTCTCTTTCCAGTGCCTCTGCCCTGACTGCTCTCCATTCTTTGTTGTATGGCGAAGTTTTACCGCCACGCCAAAGAACACTTTTTTCGCCAAGCTTAGACAGTCTTTTCCATTTTTTAGCACATTCAGAGGAACAAGTAACGCGCTTGTCGCCTGTCCGAATATCGAATTTATTGTTGCAAACTGTGCAAACTCTCGTTTCTGTATGCCCGTCCCATCTATCAGAGAGGTAGCATTTCATGGAGCAATAAAATCCGTACTTGCTGCCTTTCCTAATATAGATTCTATTGCCGCATTTTTTGCATTCTTTGTACTTTCCGGTTTTCCGGCTATCTACCGTAAACCCGTTCTTTCCTTTATTCCACGGGCCAACTTCGTCCCGGCATTTATCGGAGCAATACTTTCTGTTTCTGTTCCAGTGCGTAGCGCCACAATGCTTGCATGTTCTCGGTTTTCTTTTTGGTGCCATATTATCTCCTTTTCAAGAGTATTATACCAGACAATCGAGAGAAATGCAAAAGATGCGCATTATTTTGACATTGCCGCCAAGCGCATCGCAGAAACGCAAGCGCCGGTTATTACAGAAGAAGGTGTATTTTTGCAACCAGAGCAGGCGGGACTGTTTGAGTTAGTACCTAATTAAATGATGCTTTTATTAGGTAATCGAATGCGCTAGTGCGCAGACGGCAAATTTATTTTGTAGGAATTTGGGGATTTAGTCACAAGGACGGCGATTCCCGTGCTTAAAAAGTGTAACCCATAACGATGACGAAAAAGGAGTAACAAAGAAATGGAACAAATGTACGTAATTGACTGGCCGCACTTGTGGCGGCTAAATCGGCAATGGCGACAATGGATGGAAGCAAATAGCGAGTTCGTGACGCCAGACATCATTGATACTCTCCGATACTGTCGGATCGAGTGCAATGAGGCTGCTGACGCCGAGATTCGTGTCCGGCTAGAAAAGCACCCTCGAAATAATGGCAGAGAAAACACGGTGCATGAAGAGCTAGCTGACGCGCTCATGCTGGCGCTGACGGCGTTGCCTGATCCTGACAGGTGGATTAGACAATTAAGCGATGATGACGATGTTACGATGGACGCCATCTGTGACATGGCAAATCAAGCGGTAGTCTTTTTTGTTGCCGATTATGGATGTTGGTTTTTATGGACGGCAGATACGATGGTTGTTATCAGTCGGTATCCCGGCATGAACGTCGAAGGCGAACTGCGCAAATGTTGGCACCGGCTAGCCTGGAAACACGCCAGCCGAGCAATGAGTGACTATCCAGAGGAGTTGAAGATATGGCAGTAGCGGGCGACACCAAAAACGCTTTTTTCCTACGCCTAGACGGGGAACATTTGAACGTCATAGGGCAGCATCGGGTGATTAAAAACCTGATAGAGCATGACGTTGATAGAGCGGTTGTCAAACTGCGAAGCGGAAAGTCAATCTATTTGTTGGCCTACGGCGATAATCTCGCCAGGGTCAAAGAGGAGTTTTCAAAATGAACACATGTCGAAATTGCGGGGAGCCAACCGACAGCGATGGCTTGTGTGCTGTCTGCTATGCCAAACGAGCGCGTCACCTGCACGGCATCATTAATCCACAACAGCGCAACCGGACAGGGAGACTATTGGCCTTTGCGCTGACAGCGTTTTTACTCTCTCTACTGTTGGCTGCACTGTTGTACGATAGTCTGCACGCCGCTGATTTATCGATACAAATTCTGGTGAGCGGTCAACCGGCAAGCCACGCAGAATACACGCTAGACGGCGATCCTGTCAGTGTCCCAGACAGGGCGCTGCTACATGGATACACTGACGAGGATGGCATGATTCACGTCAGCGGCATCGCTACAGGTACATGGACATTGTACGCAGGGTGCCTAGTGGAAGACGTGTATGTTGGTGAGGTTAGCGGACAGGTGCTAAATCAGGCAGATGCTTCGTGCCGGTTGTGGATGCCGGTTGTCAGAAAATGATGTTTGGAGCGGCCGCTGGTAGAGCCGGGATTGTCCCGGCTTTTTTATTGCCCATGCGCTTACGGGTAATCGTAAGGTCAGGCGCCGAAAATACCATGTTTTCGGTAAAACTCGCATAAATTCAACTAAATTAGTGCTTGACAATTCAGTTTAATTATGTTATACTTGTTTCAGACACAAACAGGTGTCTAAAATCAAAAACGAGAGTCATGTGATTCTCACTCTACCCGGTCAAGTGACCGAAAGGCAAAGTACAATGTTTACCAAGAATGACATCCAAACCGTTTACACCGCTCGCAAAGATCGCATTGTTCACCCAGAAGGCAAGTTTGACAACGCTGGCCGCTGGTATCCCAACGAAGATGAAAACGCAGACGGATTCACCAGAACTGTACGCAGCCCAAGCCGTTCATGGCCCTACAGCTATATGGTGAGCGCTCGAACCCGCAAGCACGTCGCTGCCTTGGCTGAAACGAACCCTGAGTATTTCGCTGAAATCTTGAGCGAAGTGCAGAAGAAACTGAACGCCTAATCATTCGACCTGAGCAAGTCAAAAAAACTGCTCAATCCTGCTCATAGTGTTGGCTGGCGGTGGCAGGCTCAGCGGGTCATGTGGCCCACAGGCGCAACACTAAAAACAATCCAAACTTTGTTATGCGGCCATGTGGCCGGAAGGAAGAATTACAATGTTGGTCAAACTGCAATACAAGCCGTCCGAGGCGCTGTATAAGTCGCATCTGATTGCGACGGGCGAGAGGTTGAAGGACAAGTTCTTGAACGTGGAACTGACCACGCTGACGCCTGAACAACGGGCGGTGATTATCCGTTCGGACTTCAACAGCTACAACAGCGAGGCTTCGTGCCCTTCGCTAGTGACCGGCGTCGATGTTAAGCACTACAGCGGCCCACAATTTACCACTGAATCATCGCCAGAACTCGACGCAATCCCGACCGTAGAGGAATGGATCGCCATTGCTAGCAAAGCGCTGGTGTCACGTGACAAGTTTCAGCCAGAGCTTGATGCAATCCTCACTGAGCGCCGTCAAGCGAAAGAGGCGCATGATAAGCGCCTGTCTGAAGTGCAAGCGCAGTACAAAGCGCTACAGTCCGAATGGTTGCCACGCATTGAAAAGATGACTGAAGCGGAAGCCAACAATCCATTACCGGAGGATGTGCGCAATGTCGAGGCCGAGTTGAGTAAGCTTCTGGGTGTCAGCGGTAAAATCTGGAATGAAATTTCCTCTGCAAAGTTGAACCGATGGAAAGAATTGCATGATGAGCGAGTCAAGGCTGAAGCATTGGCGGTCAAAGCCGAATGGATCGCCGAGCACGGCAGCAACCACTTGAAGCGCGCTATCGAACGCGGTCACGACTGCCAACGTAAATACGCAATCGAGCGCGCTGCAAGTGAGGCGCCCGGTTATATCGTCGATTTTGAAAATTCCGCTAGTTGGAAAGAGCGTACATGCCCCTCATTGTCCGCTCTGAATGAAGCTGACAAGGCCGAAGCTCTAGAGATTGGTGATGCTGAGATTGTCTGGCTCACAGATGAGCCACGCACCAGCAAGCGAACCTCCGATGATTACTACGAAGATGAGTTTCAAGCGTGCGAAGCTGTGATCATCCGTGAATATCTTGGTAAGTACGATCTCGTCAAATCGCTGTAGTCTAGTCGCCCGGTGCCGAGGCATTGTATCGGACAGGAACATTATGCGAGCATGGCAAGCGGCCATTGATTTAGTACGCAGTAATCGCACATCAGCGCTAGCCGACCGATCCGGTCACCAATCATCCGGTGGCGATCTTATGCTGCACTGGCTGGCAGGCAGAGCGCAAAGTTATGTTTTTGATGATCGTATTTGTTTCTTCTGTCACGCCGATGGGCTGAAGATGACCACGGGTGCGCTGCCTGTGGTCGGCGCAATCTGGAAATGTGCGGAATGCCAAGTGAAATACAATGATCTGAAGAAAGGATGAAATCTTGACACTACAAGAAAGAGCGTTAGAAGTGCGCAAAATCGTGGCTGAGTTTGCGCAGCAATTTTACAGCCAACTGAGTTGGCAAGCATCACAGACGGTCGCCGGAGCCGAATTGCCGCATACCAGCGGCGACAGTTACATTGATGGCGAATGGCTGATTAGCCACGGACTAGAGCCGCAAGAATGGTTGCACATGGCGCGCGTGGGCGCGGACTTGGTAGAGGATTTTGACGCGGGATATGTTTATGAAATTTGCCAGGGTATGGCAGAATGGTTATTTGCTATCCCTGGCATGAGCGCTTATTCAATTCCGGGCGAATGGGCCGATAGCCCGATGGGAGCGCTGTGGTGGGCTGCATATATCCGTGTGAGTGGCGATGAATTAATCACTCTCACAGAGGCGGCGAGAATAGCCGGGGTAACAGTCCAGACTATCAGCCAGCGAATAGACCGGGGGAAGCTAAAGTCGTTTATTGATCCGCTGGCCGACCAACGACAGGGACGGCGGCTAGTGCGAAAAGGCGATATAGCTGAACGCAAATAGTAATTTAGGCACTGCGCAGCCTGGAATGCACAGGAAAGAGGATGTATGTCAGACTGGAAGGACGATTTTACCGAACACGCCAAGCCCACACGCGCAAACGCAGCGCACATGGCCGAACGCGTAGAGATGGATGATCAACGTTTGAAACTAATTGTTTCCGAGTTTCAAACAGAAATTGCCGCCCGTCCCGATCTGGAGTTTTTGCCATTAGGGCAGATCGTCCACACTGGAGTAGATAAAGCCCCGCACCGAAACCCGCAGCAATGCGGGTTTTTTGTTGCCTCCTGACTGTCACAAAATCCGACAGTCAACTGCCAGAAATCTGGCAGTGAGGTTGTTGAAAATCTGGCAGTGAGGTGATTGACACAGCGCAATTTTTGTGCTAAAGTGGGACAAATGTCACAGACGAAAAAGGAGGTCATATCGACAACAGAATTCACTTTCGGCCAGACGCCGTAACCGATGATGCGTTGAACAAAGCACATGAGAAATGGCCGATGCTGAATCGGTCGGAGTTGGCCCGAAAAGTTATCGAGCAATGGAGCCAGTTGCAGGATGCTGGCACCAGTAAAACGAAATTGCTAGCGGATGTCCAGAAGGATACCGCCAACATTTTGTATCAGATGGCAGAAATGCGTAAAGAGATTCAAGAGTTGTCAGATCGCTTGGCGGCTCTTGAGGACAGATTAGAGCAGCACGATTTTTGAGGACAAATGAAAACATTTGAAGAACTTTACACGGGCATAACTGATTTGCGAAAGCTGGTTGATCAGGCCGAAAAACAAGGATTATTGAATCAGACCACGGCCACGCCGCATCTTGAGACATTGCAGTGCATCCAAACCGCTTTGCGAGAATATGCCAGCTTGCATCTGGAAATGGCACCACGGATTCTTGCCCGTGGGTATATTGAGGCGAAATCATGAGCATACGTGACCCATACGAAAATATGGACGCAACGATGGCGGAGAAGGTGCTGGACGCAATTGTTTTGATACTGGCTAGCAGAGTAAAGTTTTGCGAAGAGACATTCAAATTATCAAGCCAAGACGATAAGCCGATTTGGGCGCATCGCAACACAGAAGCCAGATTCATTGCGAATTTTATTGCTGGCAACAATGTTGAATCATTACTGGCGATGCACGAAGAAAAATACTGCCTGTTACTGGCCACAACCGATAACAGGCAGTATCAAAAATAGTTTGGAGGAATAATGAAACTCATCAATCTAACGCCACACAAAATCACAATTTACCCGCCCACGGACTGGACGTTATTAGGCGATGATAGCTCGCCTATCGCGGTAGAGCCGAGTGGTGTTTCGGCTCGTTGCGATGAAACACGAGAAATTATCGCCACAATCCCCAGCGGTTTGGGCGATTGGGGAATCCCCGTCTACCGTGTGGTATATGGCGAAGTATCTGGACTGCCAGCGCCAGAATTAGGCACAATTTACATTGTTTCAATGCGTTTGGCGCAGGCCGTCCCGGAGCGACATGACGTGTGTTTCCCTGGTGAGGCGGTACGGGATGCGTCTGGCAATATCATAGGTTGCATTGGCCTGAGTCGATTATAAATATCGTCCGCCTGTCGGTGCATCCACACTGGCAAGCGGACTTCCATCAACCCAACGTGACTAGGTTGACAGCGGTTGCAGTATAACCTCCGTTGTCCTCCGATCCAAACACAGGAGACAACAATGAACATCACCACAGTTTTATTCCTATTTTCTGGCTACCTGGCCTCATTCATTCCGCCGCTGGTGTGGCTGTGCATTGCCGCAGCCGTGGCCGGTGCGCTGCTGTACGTTTTTCTATTCCCACAGCCGCAGCCGGTACGGCAAGCGGCACGCCGAACCTACACCAACGCAACGCCATCGTATCATGGCTGCCGCTGGCCGTGCGCAGTGGGGTGTGCGGCATGAGGGGAAAAATTACTTCAGAGCGTGGAACAAATCTACGCACAATCACCTGTAACGTTTGCGGAAAATCAGAGCAGGTTGTTCGTCGGTCACTAACGGCTGCTACCAAGATTTTTCACAATGGCGGATGGTCAAAGCGCGGCAAGCCCCAGATGTGGGTATGCAAAAACTGTCAACCTGAAAAACATCGCCACAATCGAGGATTGCAATGAGTGACATTATTATAGCCAGTTTGATTGCGGTTGCCGTCGCAGAAGTGGCCGTGCTACTGGCGTTGATTGAGGTGCAGCGTAAGCGGATGAGGAGGGAATGAAAATGATCCTATCACGAGATCAACTTAAAAAAGCCTGGTCACAAGCGGCTATTAAACTATTAATGTCCCCGGCCAACGCCATTTTAGGCAAT
>OFQX01000351.1_pt1 | contig 14394 bp, 15 predicted proteins | sample 1542951 | NCBI WGS metagenome assembly OFQX01 (sample SAMN07774215, study PRJEB24372) | wastewater metagenome | isolation source: WWTP Novara (Effluent) | place: Italy: Novara | collected 2015-12
GACGCTACTAAACCACGTCATGCGGTGCGCTTACTGCTACCCAAAATCAGAAAAATTCTGCTTGGAAGGCTCAAAACTACACAAAGCGAGCAATCCGAGCGTTGATAACAAATTAGTGAGAGTTAAGAAATGAGCGATAAAGGCCAGTCAAACAATAAAGATGTACAAAGTCATTCGGAAGTCGTTGAAGCATTGTTAAAATGCGAGATAGAGCGACTCAAGGAGGATTTAGACCGCTTGCATAGGGAGCGTGACGCATTTCAACGTCAATGTAGTGTAATGGCTGAGGAAATGACCGACTGGGAAGTTGAAAGCAAGCGATTGGATTGGATGGTTAAAAACCATGGTCGGATTGAATGGGAGTTTGGCGGTAACTGCTACGTCACATTTATTCATAAAAACGAGTTTAAGGCGACTGTTGGCAGTGATGACACACGAGTTGAAATTGATAAAGCGATGGAGATGTGCAAATGAAACCAAGCTCAAAGCACTTCCTACAATACGATGCCGCAACATTTGAGAATGAAGGCTTTAAGACGTTAAACGGGCGCATTAGTCAGTTAGCGTTAGAGCCTAGATTTTGGAGTGTTTCGGTAAAGGTCGTCACTGAAAACTTTGAAGGCACAGAGAAAATAAAAGACCACTTTAATTTTAAAACTTCTGAGCGTTGCAAATTATCTGATTTGCGAGATCAGGTTAAAAAAGAGGTTTTAGATAAAGATGATTATTTACCAGTCTGCACTCAATGTTTAGTAACTGCGCGGGTGATGATGTAATGAATGAATCTATTTTAGAGCGTGTTAATAAATGCAAAAGAACATTCATGCTTTCTGAGTTAGTTGACTTGCAACGGGTTCAATCTGTCGGAATGGTCAGCGATTATAATTTTCGCGTGACACTGGTGAGTGGTGTCGAGGCGTTTGGCAAGCCTGAGCAGTACAAAGATTTTTTAGAAAAGTACATGAATTACTTGGAGTCGAAGCAATGACTATCTTATTCGATGGTCATTTACCGTGGCCGCCTTCAGTCAACCACTACTGGTGTCAAGGTAAGCCAATTTACAAAAACGGTCGTCGTATCGTACCGCGTTATAAGTCCGATAAAGCGAATATGTTTATTAAGCAAACAAAGGCTGCTATTGGGATTGTTGAAGTATCAATGAATCGCATAGCAGTCGAGATAATGGCCTTTCCGCCTGATAAACGATGCAGGGATTTGGACAATATACAAAAGGCGATTTTTGATGGGTTAGTAAATGCAAAACTAATAAAAGATGATGAGCAGATTGATGACATTCGCGTAATTCGTGGCGATGTGGTCAAGGGTGGCATGGTCAAAATTAAGGTGACTGAATTATGAATCACTTAAAACTATTTTTGATCGGCCTATGATGCGTACTGGCGGGCATTTTTTTACTGACGAGTTGCGCGAATCAGCCCGCGTTTTGTCCAGAGGTTACAGTTTCTTTTTGCCCTGTTAAGTGAGGTGTTTATGAGTGAATTAGCAATCTATCGTGATGAAAGATCGGCGGTCATAGCAGGCGTGTCTGTTGGCAGCGTGGGCAAACCAAAGGCGGCAGGTTGGCAAAATCTCTATACAGCAGGATTTATTGACTCACTCACAAAGCACACTAACGACTTAGATCGTCTTGATTATTTGGAGCGAGTAGGACAGGCAGCATTTACGGCAGCAAAACTAAAGCGAGAGACTGTGCAAATGTGCATTCATGCGCTGACGGTACGATATAGTGAGTGTGAAGAACAACGAGCAAATGCGGCTAATAAACTGGCTCAATTCATTAAGTCAAAAGCTCCTATTGATTTAAGACGCGTGATAATTTGGGCGTGGGCATCAAAAGAAATAAAGCGGGGAGTCATTGAGCAGCTGGCTAATTTGTGTGAAAAGACAGAGCGCACATTTTACAGATACAAAAAAGAAATATTTCAGCAGTTAGATAATTTAGAAAATAGGGCTGTTAGTGATATTAGTGTTGAACTTGCTGGAACTTGCTTATCGAAGTAGTGTTGACAAAATGTCAGTATGTCAGTATCTTTTAGTCATGCTGGTCATTTTATTGATTAGAGCAAAGTTTTTCTAAAGGTCGCCCAAAATGCGGCCTTTTTTATTGCTCAAACATTTGTCGTTCTCGATGTCGTCGAGAGACAAGTCCAGGAACCACCTTCCCATTGTCATGCACCCAACGGTCGAACTCAGCAGAAGCGGAAAGATCTCGTAGATTTATCTTACGTAACATGGTACTTGAACGAAAGGCCTCTTCTCCAATGTTATATACAAAGGAAACAAGTGCATCAAAAGCTGTTTGTTTTAGAGGAACTTTAACAAGTTTGTTAACAGCACTTTGGGCCCAGGCAAGATCTGCCTGCAACCAGAGAGCCGCTTGGGCCTCTGTACAAGTTTGTCCTGCTTCAACGGGCTTTCCATCGACACGGGTAGTTCCATACCCAATTGTCCAAACTCCCCCACCATCTTTATAAGCAAGCTTTCTAAAGCCCTCTTGGTCTTTTAGGAAGACTAGTCCATTATAACTTATTTGCATTATTGTTAAATCATCCCTGGTCTACCCATAGATTCAATTCTATCTACTTTAGCTGATGGCTCATCTCGTGGCCCAAACATTTCATATTGGGCATTACGATCATAAGCACCAAAGAGATTATCATATCCTGGGTGTATTTGCATTAGCTGTTTAAGGGTGTAGTTCTGTGCATCATTGAACGAGCCAGGACGATAGGCCTGTGCTTGTTTCTCTCTCCATGCTTGCCATTTCTCTGGATATAGTAGTTGCATTAAAAAACTGTTAAGGTCCATATCCCATCTCCTTAAAATACTCCTGCATTTGTTTCACTGCCTTTAGGCCTTCAATTGATTTACCACCCTTAGCAGCACGCTGAGCAGCTGTAGTAAATTCATCCAAGATTTGCTTCTTCATCTGATCATTGGTGAGTTTCTTACCAGTAATTTGTGTGTAAAGAGTTACAAGTTCTTTTGTTGTCTCTACATCACCATTACGAGCAGCATCATAGATGTCATTAACTAAATCAACCCCACGTTTCGTGGCATTGGTTTCCTTCTTAGATGTTATATAGGCCAAATCTTTTTCAACCACTTCCTTCTGGCTACGCATACCAAAGCTACGAATAGTTTCTTCTTTTGGTGTACGGGCATACATACCCTTGCGATCTGCCACATCAGTTGTCTTCCGATAATTTTGACCTTCTCCAGTAGGTACACTCAGTGAGTCACGTAGAGGGCCTGTTTCCATAAGTCCTTGAATACCTGTAGGAAGTACATCCATTAATGCTTGAAGTTGTTTACTCTTATTTGTAGGACTGGCTAAAAGTTTTACAACAGAAGGAACTTGTTTAAATAATATATCAGCCACAGGACCACCAGGAGCAGTAATCATCTCACCAGCACCAGGAGCAGTGACACGGCTAGTCATACCAATACCAGTGTCAACAGATAAACCACCATAGAGACCACGTTCACCACCCGCACGTAGAACAAGTTCCTTAGGACTAAAGTCTTTTAGTTTGTTCCATACAGGAGTAGAGACATGATCTAACATCCAATCATATGCCTTTGATACATCATTAAAGATCGGGATAGCCATTGCACCTGCGACATATCCCTGTACTGCAAACATTGCCATAAAGGGTAGTACATCGCCTTTAGCAGCTTTGCGAATTACATGATTCCATTGTTGGTAGAAGTTAAATGGATAAGTTTGTAGTGTGTTTAAAGCATTACCAATAGTACCAAGTTGGTTGAATACAAGAGCACGTTCATTAGGACGATAGTCACCCATTGCCTTATTGACATATTCTTCTGCGTCCCGAAGCATTTGTAGCCGCCCTTCGGCAGTCTTAGCATACTTTCCAGAGTCTCGTAAGAGCTGGAAATATGTCATGAAAGAAGCACTACGAAGTCCGGTTTCTGGAATACTAAGAGTTTTACCGGCTAGATTCTCAGCCTTTCCTAACAATGAGAAGTTGTTAGCAATGGGACTTTCGTCTAGAACAGACCGTGTAGTAATACCATTGTCTTCGGCATACTTCATTGCCTCAATAAGTGACTTGCCATCAGGAATACCAGCAAGCATTTTATAAAGAGCCTTGCTCTTTGTTGATGCATTTAGGTAATGTCCTGTAGCCATCAGTAGTCCCATAGGAATACCAGTAGCTATAGCATAAGCTAGCTTAATGGGATTCTTAGAAATCTCTACCATATGTGGAGCATTATTCACAAACTGAATAATGTTAGAAGCAGTAAAACCTAATGACACCGCCATCTTCTGCATAATGAAAATGGTTTTAGCACCACCAACACCAGCTGAGATTAGAGCAGGACTAAGCCCAGTGCCTCTAATAGCATCTTCTAAAGCCTTCACCCACACTGCCTCACCTGTTCCAAAATGGGAACGGGCATAGGCCTTCATATAAGCTACATTATTTGGTTGTTGTTCAAGAAGTTTGGGATCATTTAACACTCCCTTAAGTTCTTCTGCTACTTTCTGCATTTCAGCCCATTTAAAGGCATTCTTTGCATAAGTCATTTGCTGTTGAAAACCAGCAATAGCTTCAGAAGTAGGGTTTTTACCAGGACGATCTCCTACGAAACCACGCACATTTGCTTTAGGTTCAAAATGCTTTTGTTGTCCAGCAGTTCCTTCACCTTCTTTAATCGTTTGTTGCTCAGCCCATTCCTTAATCTTTGCAATGGCTGGATCATCTCGTCCAAGAATATCAATTGCATTTGATAACATCGCTTGTGCATCATTAGTATGACGCATTGAACTAACAGTGTGGTCTTTTCCTGCAACTAAGTCAGGAAATTGTTTCTGAAGAGCTTTCCATTGTCTATTTAAACCAATTTTAGAATCCGCAGCAAGGTACCAAACCAGTTTTCCATGAGCATCTAGAATGGGGCGACGATAGTCGCCTTTCCAACGAGAAGCAAGATAGGCCTCTTGTTTCGTAATTTCAGGAAGTCCCTGAGCTTTACGCATTTCATTCATCTGACGCCATGCTTCATTATGCATTTGGCGTAGAGCATTATAAGCTTTAAGTTGATCTTTTGTTAAACCAAGTTCAAGTACCTGTTCAGGAGTAATTGAACGATTGAACATCTCCTCTTTCATTACTGAAAGTAAGTCACGAATCTCTCTTTTAGAGAGTTTCTTTAAATGCTGCTCAGCTGGAAAGACGAAGTCTCGTGTAGAAAGTTCTGCTTTCTTTTCAGCAGATTGAAACCATCGTCCACCTTCACGAACTAAAGTAGAATTGCGTTTAGCAGCTGTAAGATTTGCTCCTGCCTCTAAATTGTTAATTCCTTTTCCATCCTTACCTTCTTCGAGAGATTTGGCAAGAATTTCAGCACCAGACATATTCTTTGTAAAAAGTGCCTTGCCAAGAATATCTTCAAAGATCTTATCACCATCTCCAAGAGAATTTGCTAAGTCATTAATCCATGGCGCATTTCCTCGTTGACCACCACCAAAACGAGAACTACGACGTCCACCATTGCGATATTGCTCAGCAATGAGTTGTTCTTGTACATCGTCTAATTGTTGTTGACGTAGGTTATTTGATTCTGTAGTCTTAACTTCTCGTGCTACTGGGTCTGGTTCAAGTACAAGTTGTTGTTGTCGAGTTTCCCATGCGGAGTTGATTTGTTCTTCTTTAACACGTTGTTCAACTTGCCGAGCACCTAGTTCATCAGCAGCATTACGACCTGCCTCAGCCGCATTGGAAATGATACGTGGCTCTTCTGGTCTAGCAAACAAATCTCTTTGCATGCTTTGAGCAGCTTCATCACGAACCATCTTCTCAATAGGATTGTCTGTAAGAGGAAGTTCTAGTTGCTTAGTAAAATCAGGAGCTACTTCCGGAGCCTTAAAGGCCCCACCAGCATCTTGCGCATTGAGAGTTTCTTGAGCAGCACGAGTTTCAGGAGGAATCTTATTGTTGGCTTCATAGTTCTTTGTTAGGTCCTGTGTTGCCTTTTGTGCTTCCACTGCCTTATTAGCAGCAATTTTATCTTGAAGAGCCCGTTCTACTTCTGAGAACTTCGAGAGTTCTCGTGCAGAAGGAACAGGAAGTCGTCCTGGAATATGGTGTCCTAACATAGGCATACCAAAACGATTGATTACTTCATCAACTACGCTTTGATATTTATCAGCACTATCGGGAGCACCCTTGTCATTATAGAAGACGCCCTTTGTAATACGATTGGCTAGGTTTGTAACATCTTCACTAAGAGATCCTTCATTACCACGTCCTGCAATGGTTTCGTAAATGCGATGAGCAGCACCAGCAGGAAGTGCTACAGTGAGAGCACCTGCCCCCACAATAGTTCTACCAGCTGTGTCTGCAAGTCCCTCAGCTTCCTTCTTAACACGATTCCACACTGTGTCATTAACATCAGGCAAGCGATCAATATGACGATCATAAGGATCACGGCGAAGCTCTCTATCTGCTTGAGAAAGAGGAATATCAGATGGTTCAGAGGCCCCTTGCGGAGCCTCGTCTGGTTGTAGATCTAGTTGCAAATCTAGTTCTGGTTGTAAGTCGAGTGCCATACTGTCCTTATTGGATACGGGTAAATCCCTGTTTCAGTGCTTCTTCCACTTGTTCTACTGGTAAGGTATATTTCTTACCATCAGGTGCCTGAACTCTAATACGTTGTCCAGAAGCAGGTGGTGCTGGAGGAGCAGTAGGAGCTAATGGAGTCTGTTGAATTGGGGGCATACTGGGAGCATTGTTCCGTGGAAGATTTGCCACACCTGGAACATCAACATCATTAGCCTTGCCAGCCTGGGCTTTAACAAGAGCAAGGGCTTCAAGTTGCTGTTTATATGCTTCTGCTGCTTTATAGAAAGCTGCCTGTTCTTGTGGATCTGTAGCAATTTGGGCATGTGACATGGCCTTAACCATAGCAGCTTCAATTGTTTTAGGATCTTGTGTTCCTTTAGCTGCTTGTAATGCTTTAAGAGTGTCTGTTCGTGAAGAGGCAATCTTTTCACGAGAGGCATTGTTAAGATCAGCTAGTTCCTTAGCATTATCACCCTTAGCATCTAGAATACCAAGACCAGTACGGAATTTGCTACTAGTCATTTGAATTTGTTTACCAGCAGTGTCTAGGGATTGAAAGAGTTTATCTGGTGATGTATTATCCCATTCAGGATTGTACATATCACTATGACCAGCATCTTCTAGAGCTTTCTTAAGCTTAGCACGTCCAGCATCTGGATTGGATGCAATAGAACTAGCTGCTTGAGAATAAAGTTCTCCAATATTCTCAATGTCTTTCACATGACGAGCAAGTTCAGCAGAAGAATATTTACCCTTCATCTCTTGCATCATTTGTGGAGTGAAGATGTCTTCAAACTGATTCTTACGAACTGCAATGGCGCTATTCGCTCGTACACCAGGAAGTTGAGCAGCAGTTGTATCATTTCCCAAACCTAGTTGGGTTAAACGAAATGGTTGTGAGTCTTGCTCCCACTGATTCTGTAATTGCTGATGCTGTTGCGTTAAATCATTACCAGCATTAGCACGTTGCATATAGTCTTGGGCCATTCCCCACATACCAGGGTTTTGGCTAAAGATGGCCTCTAGATTTTGTGGATTTACTTGTGAGAAGTCAGCCATGTTAATCGTTCAGTTGTGGGCCAACATTGGCACCAGCCATAGGAGAACCTAGATATTGGTTATAGAGACTTTGTCCCCAATCACCCGCTGTTTGACCTAACCGTGTATTACCAAACAGTTGAGCCAGATTATACATACCCATATTAGTAGCACCATTCCGTTGACCAATAATGTTTTGTAGGGTCGGAGCCATTTGGGCATTAAGTCCTGCAAGACGAGCTTGCAGTTCGACTTCTCGTGGACCAATTTGAGAACGACGACCAGAAGCAGCATCATGACGGGCAAGAGTCTGACGAAGTTGCTGTGCGTAAGGAGAATCTTGTCCATATAAGCCCTCCAAGCCACCTTGTAGTTGGCCGAGTTGCTTACGCTTTTGCCAGGCAGAATAGAGACCCATAAGCGAGCCAGTCATATTGCCTAAACCATTTCCAGAGACTTGTCCACTCCCACTAGCACCAGAGGGTGCAAGCATTCCAAGAAACTGCTGAACACCTGTTTTAAAAGGATTCTGTTGCTGTTGTGGAGCAGTGTCTGTATATGGAATGTTTTCCGTATTAGCAGCTACCTGAGCAGGAAGTGTAGCACCACCCATTGTGGCACTATTCTCTCCATACTGATCTTGCATGGTTCCACCAATTGTGCCAACATCTGGCATATCATATGACATATTACCTCCAGGAGAATTCGCCCAATTGGCTACTCCATTCGCTCCATAATTAACACCACTACCAATGGCACTATTCTTTAAAGCATCACCAATATTACCACCAGTTAAAGAGGAGTTGACTCCAGAGCTGATAGCGTTGTTGAAATATTTTCCAAGTTGGGGATCTGAAATTCCGGCATACTCAGCAGGATTTGCATAACTAATACCACCCCCAATACCACCAGTGACACCTCCAATGGCAGCTCCTTTAAGAATATCAGAACCACTTCCACCTTTCGCGGCCGTAAGGCCTCCGTTGACAACAGCGCCACGGAGTGCTCCTTGTCCCATTGTTTCTAAGAGAGATTTGCCTGTAGCACCATACCCCTGATTGCCATAAATGGCAGCGAGATCGGCAGAACTACGACCAGCTCCTTGTGCAGCTCCTTGAGCAGCGGCTTCTTCCATACCAGCACCACTCTCAGCAGCACCAGTAACACCTGCACCTGCAACGTTAGCTCCTGTGACAGCGGCCATCGCCATTGCCATATTCCAGAAAGCATGGTCAGTTTGATCTTGCCAACTATGTGGACTACCAATTAGTTGTCCATCTTTTGCTCCCTGCATTGTATACCAATCCTGTGTTCCACGATGGTTCACAGTTTGCATGGGAGTAATGTTGTTGGTCTTTAAATATTGAAGAAGTTCAGGATTAGTTGTGAGGGATTGTTCAGCATCTCGAGTTTGCATTGGTCCATTAAAACCAATGTCCTGTCCCCATTGTTGGGGCATAAACCCTACATCAGCAACTCCAGGCCCAGCATTAGCATTACCAGAGAATTCTCCAGTATTACCAGGAGCAGCTGTATTAGAACTCCACCATTCTCCTGGACGAGTGCCATAGAGAATTGAATTCTTTTTTGCCTCTTCATCATCGGCTACTTGTGGAGCAGCAGGATCTTGTGCTGGCATTGACATTCCAGATATAGAATCTCCTCCTCCCCACATATAGGGAAGGGAGAAATCGCCACCAGTATCACCTGTAAAATCAGCCATATTATGTAGCAGCAGTTTGTGCTGTTAAAACTCCATTAGTAAATGTCATACTACCATTTGCTCCCCCACCTGTAAGCTTTGCTGTTGTAATTGCTACTGAAAGTCCTGCGGCAAGAGCAGCTGCTTGAGCCGTTGATACATGCCTATCACCATTTCCAAGAATATTCTGGAGGTCAGAGTGATTACGAGTAGCAAGTTGTGCGAGACTACTCCCAGTAAAATCAGTGATGCTAGTCCAGTGAATGTTAGCTGCGTCGTTAATAGCTCGACGCACTTTTTGATACCAATCAACTGCATTATAACTTCCGAATGGCGCGTCTACAGGAAATGGAGGAACAATATCAGCCATTAGTTAGCACTTCTAGCAACCTCATACCAATTCAATCCATCACAAGCAATGGTGATAGTGTCATCAGTAGTGGTTACAAAGTTTCCATTAAGTCGAAGGTTTGAGCCATCAGTAAAGGTCAAAGCACCTGTGAAGATGAGAGTGACTTGCTTACCTGTCCAACCACTAACTAAGACAGATGTAATGTTAGTAGTACCTGTAACTGTAATAACACGGGATCCTTGCGGTAGTGTGAGAGCTGTCGCTGATGCTACGCTTGGAACAATAGGATCAGTGGCTGTCGGAAGAGTACCACCCCAATAGTTGTTATCAGAGAGTCGTATTGTTTCAGGACCTGTCTTGGCACGGAATGCAGCAAGAACAGAATTGGGAACAATGTTATTGATAACTGTTAAAGTAGTTTGATCTCCACCAGCGATGAAGATACCATAATCCATCTTAGCATTGGCATCACGAATAATATTCCCATCAATTACCCAACCAGTGCAGGTATTGACCTTAATACCATAACGATCTGAAACAGTAGCAGCAGTAGCACAGTTTGTTAGTACATTGTCTTTTAGAACAATATTTGTTGATGCAGTTTCATCAATCATTCCTGTTAGAGTAGAACTAGAAATGCTATTTGAAGCAATGAGAACATCATCACAAGTTTTAATGTTCACTCCATATTGTCCTGGAGTATCCACATGATTACCACTAACCACACCATGATTTGCATATTGAATATTCAAACCTGAGCTACCACATGCAAAAATATTATTTCCAGTAACAGTAAAGTTTATCACTCTACCGGCTCCTGCTGTACCATTAGTAAGTAAGATACCTTGATCACCTGTGGTATCAATTGTATTCCCCGTAATAGTTACATTCTTATTATCATTGGCATTTGCAGCTTGGACTTTAATTCCAATAAGTGGGACATTTTTAATCACATTTCCAGTTACTGTAATATCATTGCAGGACTCACCCAAATACATTCCATGTTGTCCAACAATATCATAAATGTTATTACTGGCAATTGTAGCTTTGTTAGTTCCGGCAATGATGACCCCCTGATCTGTTTGAGTAATACTATTACCCATAAACAAAATACCAGTACATCCTACATCGGCCAATACTCCATAATTCTTACCGGATGTAATAGGAGTTAGGATAGGTGAGCCCGGACCTGTAATCTTATTATAAGAAGCCCCACAATTTGTTTGGCCCATGAAACGTACACCAGTATAACTAAAATTTGTAATGCGGTTGAAATTTACAAAATTGTTAGATCCCGACGTGTTCCCATAGAAAAATACAGAACGAGAAGAATCAGACTCACTAAAATCTGAGCCTACCCCCTGGGCCACAATGCCCATAATGGTCACATTTGAGACAGCATTACCATTAAAGAGTTCAGTGTTATTGGCAGTTTGTGTAATTGTAGCTCCATGACCTACTAGATAATGATCAGTACGAGTTTGAAGCACACCACTAATTTTATAGTTCTTATCTTTACTACCAAAATCAATATTGATAGCATTAGCCATCAGCAATTGAAGAGCAGCAGTATCATCTGTAACCCCATCTCCTACAGCTCCATAGGCGGCCGGACTAACTGGAAGATTGGTAACTAAACTACGAAGACCAATAGTTGTTGCATTAGGAAGACTCCCCGCAGCTCCATAGACGGCATTATCGACATCTTGTAGCCAGACATGATCAATAATTGTTCCCGCTACCCACGTTTTGCTTGTCATTTAAATACTTCCTACATTAATTTCAAACTCTAGACCACGTAGTCTCAGAGGGTAGTTATCGGAATAAGAGAGACGGAAAGAACGATTGCGAAATCGTCCCATTGTTCGGATATAAGGACTAGAACTAAAGAGATTTACATTTCGAGAAACAGTGGAACCACCATCTCCCCAATCATTATCACTCCATGTCATTGCAAGATTTGATGTGCCCACATAATTGTGCATATCAGCAATAACCATACAACGACTCATCATCTTCCAGCGAGTAGTCTCAGCTGTAAAATCTTTTGTTGTATGAATACAGGCAAAATTACTACCAAAGTCTTGGTATAAACTGGAATTCATAACACTGATATTACTTTGTCCAGCAATTGCTAGATAGGTACTACCATTATACATGCCCCATACACCTTCAATCTTTAGGCCAGTGGCATCACTTCCTTTAAACTCATACCAGAATTTCTCATCTACATCATATGCCCAAGTTGTTTGGGGAGTACGAAGAACGTAAAAATTATGACCATCACATGAAAGTGAATAACCATCTTGATTAAGAGTGACTTGTCCTTTTACATTGTCTCCAGAAGTAATAGTTTGGAGAGTTCTATCTACAATAGCATTTGAAATTCGTTCCACTTTAAACGAATTGATCATGTAAACTGCTATGTTTTGTTCGTTATCTTGACCCACGAAATAAGTCGTGTCACCAATGGTTTTAAGGCCGGTGATAAGACCCACAGCACGAAAAGGTGAGTCATTACGGCTAAGGGGGGAACCAGTGGCATTAGCTCCATCATAGAAATATTCAATTGAGTTATATCCTAGTACAATGAGATAGTTCTTTGCTTTGATCATCCGAAGTGCATAATCACTACTAATTTCAGCAGTGATAAAGTCTCCAGGTGTCCATGAAGTTGGATCGTCTAGATCACAGTTGTAAATATCTCCTGTATTGGATTTGATTAGAAAGACATAACCATCTAGATAAATTGGATAGGGTTGGTGAGGAGTAGGCATATCCCCATCAACCACACGGTTACATGAGACTGCTACATAATCATCAATCCATAAATCTGTACCATCCGAGGCCAGCACATATCTTGTGTTATCACTTTTTAGGTAAGAACAAAAACCTACATAACCAGAAGATGTGTTCAGTGTGGCTACCGTCCGAACAGCAGTTCCAACATCTGGTTTGACCGCATAAAGTTTATTTCCAACAGCCCAGTAGAAAGCATTCTGATCTACGTCGTAGAAGTTTCCACGAATTACATCAGACGAGGAGACTTTACTAAGAGAATATCCAGACGCGGCAAGACCAGGACGTTTACGTAAGCAAACATCCCGGCGTTCGTTTTCTTTACTGATACGTTCATAATACATATTGACAATGTTGCAGTCACGCTGAACTGTAAGATTTCCTGACCGATAAAGGTCAGTACCATCGAAGATCATTTCCGTTGTTTTATATGTAGTATTAACGGGTGAGTTGGTATAAGCCATTAGAAACCACGTTTGCCCATGTAATCAGGTTGAATGAAGAAGCTTCCATCTTCATCTCCATAGTTGGAGGCCATTCCCTTATACATAGAATATTGCTTGATTAGATTGTCTTGGTCTTGAAGAGGATAACCAACTTCAGGACCTAGTGCCACTGCAATACCATAGATGATGGCCTGTGTCCAGTATGAAGGAAAATCGAGAGTTTCCCCACTGGCGAAGAAGCCATCAAATTTCTTCTGATAAATTGCTAGGATTTGTTTTGTTGTAACCGTAGTGGCATCAGATACAAGGGGCCAGATGGAAAGGGTGCCACTAGAAAGAGTTGGTTGATAGGTATAATGAACTGGAGTACCGATAGAACTAGTAGGCAAGCGATTAAAATCATATAGACTCTTTTCAATTAAATCATACTGACTGCCACCCGTTGTATCTTGTAGCACTACTTGTGTGAGTTTAAGACCAGCTGTAAGGGTGTAAATTTGACTGGTTATACTAGGAACAAATACCTGTGTAACACGCTTCCATAAAGGCATGCCCTCGGTTTGTAAGAGGGCAATTACAGAGTTTAATGCTTCTACTCCATTAGCAAGAGCAGTTGCTCCAAGTGTTTGATCTTCTGCTAAATATCCAAGTTTGCGATAGGCTGCATAAACCAATGTATCTCTAGACAGTTCCCAGGAAGTATTACCTGACGTTGCCATGTTAAAATCCCATCGAAAGTTTCATACCAAGCTTAGCATTTGTGGAAGTGGTTCCTCCACCGCCACCAGCAGGAGTTTCAAAACCAATTACAACTCCTGACCAAGTAAATGCACCACTCCAAGTTCCTTGTGCTGCTTTGTTTGGAGTTGCAGCAAAATCCCCATACTGAACGGTAATTGAATGACCCTCAGATCCATTAACGACTGTATTAGTGGCAATACCTGTTCCAGCAATGCCAGTAAATCCTGTACCACCAACTGAACTAGTACCACTTCCAGAACTACCTTGGCGACATGCTGCCAACATAAATGTTGGATAGGCGGGATTAATCGCATTTGTAGCCCAGGCCGCGACGGCTGCTCCTGTTGCTGCTGACGCTACTGTACTAAGACCTGCGGCCTTTAGTCCACTAACTTCCATATAGTCAAGAGTAAAGAACCCAGCACCTGTTGTTGAACAAGTTACCTGAGTAGTACCAGCACTAGGATCAAGACAACGTCCGACTGCTAATGCTACTCCATCATCATAGATGGTAGTCCATGTGCCCGTGCCATTACTTGAAAAGACACGGGCTCCAGTACCTAAGGCATAAGCAACAACCAAAAGCGCGTTGCCCCCAGTCGTAGCAGTAATCGCCATATTGAAGGAGGTCCCCGTACCAACGGCATCGGCAGAACCTTTTTGATTGACAACGACACTCATTTATAGCACCGATAGGGCAGA
>OFQX01000355.1_pt1 | contig 14344 bp, 19 predicted proteins | sample 1542951 | NCBI WGS metagenome assembly OFQX01 (sample SAMN07774215, study PRJEB24372) | wastewater metagenome | isolation source: WWTP Novara (Effluent) | place: Italy: Novara | collected 2015-12
TCGATGAGATTGAATTCACCAAGGTCATGGCCGCGATGATGACCGTCTGCGCACACCTGCTGCATGACATGAACGTGGATGAGCTGGCCGCCCAGGTCGCGATCTACGCCGACGAGCACTACGGCGTGAGGGCCGCATGAACCTCGTCGAACGCCAAGAACAGCGACGGGTGCGCGCGAACGCGAACGCACGGGCGAAACGGCGGGCGAATCCGCGCACGGGTCGGCCGGGTCGCAAACCCAAGTTAAACGCCGCACAGCAACTCGACGCACTGCGCTGGGCCAATCGCCGCGACCGATTACGAATCGAACTGCGCGCACTCGGGACGATGCCGAGCAAGGCCCGCGAGTTGGGAATCGCTGAGTCAACGCTCAAGCGGTACATCTACGAGCAACAGAAACAACCTGTGAGGACTGCACCATGACCGAAGCAACCACCGTTCTACAGACCGCCGAGGAAACCGTCGGCACGCAACTGCTGCGCGCGTTACTCGATGAAGTGATGAACCTGCGCACGCCGTGGGCGATCACACCGCAGTCGATGCAGCAGGAAGTCATCGACCGCCTACAGACGCAGGTCGAGAACATCACCCGCGGCGCGGTGCTGCAGATTGCAACGCTCGGCATGCAGCACGTTGGCGCGTCCGTCGAGAGCCTGACGATCAAGGAGGGCGCAAAGGCCGTGCTGACGCTCGCCCGCGGCAGCGAGGAAATGCACGCCCTGGCCGACCGCGTCGGTTCCTTCGCTGTGTTGGTGTTCGCGGACCCCAAGGAGTTCACCGAGGGCATGCACGTCATCAAAGCGCAGGCCGACCAGCGCGACCTGCTGGATGACGCGGCGTGACGATCTACACCAAGCTTGATTTGAGCCTCAATGCGGTGGCGCTGAATGCGACAGACCACGCGATCGTCCGTGTCGAGCACCCCTTGCTCGCGGCACCACTGTTCGTGACCGCTCACTTCGCGCCGAAGGAGATGAACTGGAAGGCGGCCAAGAAGTGGGCTGAGAAACTCGACCTCGGCGGCCTCGCCTGGCGCCTGCCGACCGTCGAGGAGGCGTTCTTCATTCCCGACCGCTCGAAGTACCCGGCGTTCGACCCCTCGGTGTTCGTCGGCGCGACGGAACGCTACCCGTGGATCTGGACCGGCACCGTCGATGCCGAAGATCCCTCGGGCTACGCGTGGTTCGTCCTTCTCAGCTTCGGCTATTCCTACCGGAGCTCCCAGAACTCTCACGGCCGCGTCCTCGCTGTCCGCGCCGGACGCTCTGTTCGGGAGAACGTAGCCCTATGACCGCCAACAAGCCAAGCGACGCCATCCCAGAAGTGATGAAACGGCGCATCAAGGAACTGGAGCGTGACGGGTACAACAAGGATTTCCTGCGCTGTTTCCGCAATGCGATCCGCAGCCTAGACGAAACCGATAGATACGCCCATGCCAACAAGGTACAGGCCGAGGAAATCAAAGCCCTCGCGGCGCGGCTGGCCGAGGCCGAGCAGTTAATTCTCCGCATGTCTGGCGAAGGGTTTATTCGCGCCAAGTTCTACGTCGAGAAGTACGACCTGACCGGCGAGAGAGCAGCGGACAGCGCACCGGCTGCTCCCGTCGCTCACAACCGACGTTGGTCTGACGGTGAGCCTGAGATTATCGTCCGCACAGGCGACAAGGAAAAAGAAGTCGCTCGCATGGTCAGCGACCACGCGAAGGTGATCGCGAGCAAACAAAACACCTGCCCGTATTGCGGCGCGGTGCAGGGGCAAGCGCATCAATCGACGTGCATAGCAGCAGCAGCAGCCAGCGCAGACCCTGTTATCAACGCGCAACACGACGAAACGGGGCGAACGTGGCGCGGTCCTCGCAGCCAGTTGCCGAGCCGATACTTTGAAATCACGTCGATCTGTTGCCTCGATTACCCACTATGTGACTGCAACTCACCGCCAGAACCGGACAACGCACCGACGTTGCAGCCGTGCGGCCATCCGTGGAAAGCACAACATGACTTTAAGTGCATATTGTGCAGTGCACCGGGGTGACTCCATGAAAGACATGAACTGGCCGGAACGTGTGGCGTATCTAGAGAACCAGTTAGCTGACTCTGATCGGGATAACCGGCGACTTCGGGAGTTCATCGAAGGACTGCCCGATGGCGACGAGATCGAACGGCTGCGCGGGGAGTTGCTGCTGATTACTCAGTTACAGGCTGGCGACGGCAGTACCGTCAACGGGCTGACGAAAGACCAGTTAGGCAGGGCGTTCAGACAAGCACAGGACATTGCCCGCGCCGCCCTCGGAATAGTCACTCACGGTGACTCAATCAGCGGAAGCGTAAACCCGGATCAACCGTCAGCGGCTACAGGTCCGGTTTGGGTGTTTGGCACTTCCGTTGGCATCAACGATCACATTGAGTTTTGCTACGACTGCCACTACAGCCGGGTATGGATCGCAGAACACGGGCATGGCAAGGATTGCCCGCATAGAGCTACCGCCCCCACGGACGCAGCTAAGTGACTGGCACCGAGTTGGCGAGCAGTGCGCTTTTCGCCTGGCTGCCGGCCGTCGAGCCAAACCAGAACGCCAGGATGGTCGGCACCGCGCCGGTGAGCACGCCGAGCAGGGTCGGAAGCTGCTCCCTGGCCACGCCGTCGACCACCACCGCGCCCGTCATCAGGATCGCAAGCAGGGCGAAATAGCCGGTCAGGAAAATGGCCGTGATGACCATTTGCGGCACCATGTTGACCTTGGCCATATCCCGCGCACTGGCACGATCGGACGCAGCCAGGCGCTCCGGTTCAATGTCGAGCTCGCGCATACGCACTGCGAAGTCCTGCTCGGCCTGGCGCAAGGCAAGCAAGGTCTCCGGGCTCTGCGCGAGCAGGGCGGCCTCTGCCGCTTTCTCGTCCCCACCCAGGGCGCTGACCAGGGCCCCGGCCGCTGCGCCTGCCAGGGGGCCTCCCAGGGCCGTTGCCAGGCCAGGCGCCACCGCCTTGATGGTCGCCAGTGCTTTGTCGCTGAGTTTTAGTTTCATGTTGAAATCGCTCTCAGGATGGTGTTCAGCAGCAGTTCGATGTCGTGCAGTTTCTGGTCTACGTCCTTTCGGCACCCGCCAAACGGTGCGTGATCGTCCGCCATCGCCCGAAGGTCACGGCAGGCCGCTAAGGCTTCCCGTATTTCCGACGACAGTGGGCGACCGTCAGCCACTGGACTTCTCGATGGATTGGTAGCCCTTTTCGGTCAGGCTCATCGTGGTGTAGGCCCTGAGCGCGATATTCGTGAGCGAACCAACCATGACCAGTCCCGCGGCCCATTTCGGACCGAGGATCGTCGTGATGTTCGATCCCATCAGCTCGAGGCCCGACAGGGCGGCCAGAAACACGTTCAGCCAGATGGTCTTGCTGATGACTGCGCCGCGGACGGTGTGGTTCATAGTTTTACGATCTCCGTGAGGACGTCAAATCCCGGGCAGGTCTTGAGCCACTCGCCCTGGGCGATCTTCCCGTCGCCGTTCAGGTCGGGCGACAGATCGCGGTGACCGAGGTGCTCGGCGTGCGAGTACATGCGGCGCATCAGCTCGTACACGACGCGCGCTGAGTCCCACTGTGCCGGCGTGAACAGGTCGGGCCGACTGGCGAACGGCTTGCCCTCGGCATCGAGCCCGCCCACCATGCAGATCCCGACGCTGTCAGAATTGTGGCCGGCGACGTGCGCGCCGATCGCATCGAGGGCCCTGCCAGGCTCAATCGTGCCGTCGCGGCGAATGACGAGCGCGTAGCCGATGTCTGACCACCCCTTCGCCAGGTGCCACTCGCGGATCTCCCTGGCACCGATGTCGTGGCCGGGGCGGGATGCGCTACAATGCCAAACTACATAGATTGTCTGGATACGCTTAGTCATGACAAAACCACTCGACTTGTCTGGTAGACGCTTTGGCCGACTGACTGCCATGACACGAAATGGAAGGACGCCTGCAGGCCAAGCCATCTGGCTGTGTCAGTGCGAATGCGGAACCAAAGTTGCGGTCATCGGCCGAAATCTTGTGGCCGGTAATTCTTGCTCTTGTGGCTGCTGGAAGCGCGAGCTTGTTGGTGCGAGAAACCGGCGCCACATGATGTCGAATTCGCCGGAGCGCAATTCCTGGCGAGGCATGGTTCAGCGATGCACCAACCCGCGTTACCGGGAATTCCATTTGTACGGTGGGCGAGGTGTCCGAATTTGCGAGCGATGGTCGCTGTTCGATCACTTCCTGGCCGACATGGGCTCGCGCCCAGTCGGTCATTCGCTGGATCGCATCAACGTCGACGGCCCGTATAGCCCCGAGAATTGCAGATGGGTGTCGGCCACAGTTCAGCAGCGCAATCGAAGGAACAACCGAGTCTTGACGCTCGACGGCGTAACGCAGCCTATGTCCGCATGGGCCGAACAGACCGGCCTCGGCAGAGCGACGATCGAACGGCGCCTGGTCCGTGGCTGGGACATACGGCGAGCTCTGACGACGTCGGTAGGCTAACGTTTCGGTGCGCTTCATGTCACAAGTCCTTGCACGCCGGCAGCGGGTAGCGGTAGCCGGCAAGGTTGACGTACTTGCGTTGAGCCGCCTCGATCTCCCAGTCGAGCCGGGCCCTGCCCGTGCCGTCGGCAGCACAGCGCACCGCGTGCAGTTCGCGCAGCTTCGTCGCCAGTTGGTCGATGCGGATTTCCTTCAGCACTTCACCCTGCGCGCGCTGCTCCGTCAGCACCGGCTCTATGGCTTTCGCGATCTTGTCGTCGACTTCGGCGGCCCAGGCGATCGAGCCGATACGCGGCAGCCCGACGGTCATCGCCGGTAGCACGCCGAAGACGACGAGCAGAAACGTGGTGCAGGCGACGAGCGTGACGCGAAGGCGGTAGCGCTTCACGGACCGCGGGTCGTTCTCGTCGTCGGGCAGCAGCTTGTCTGGCAGCGACAGCAGGTCCACGCTCATCAATAATTTCCTTCTGCTCTCTAAATCGGAGTGACGACGAAGTCCGAGATCTCGACCGTGCCGCCCGTGGTCGCTGCGCCCATGTAGATAACGAACGTGACGAACGGCAGCTGGTTCTGATTCTTCGGCAGGTTCGCCACCGTGAGCGTGCCGGTCGACTCCTGCCACTCGTTGACGGTCGCGCTGTTGATGCTCGAGATCGTGAACGCGCCCGACATGCTCATGCTGTAATTCGCCGGAACCGCGTCGCAGGTCTCACCGCCGATGTCGATCGAGGCTGTGCCGCTGATCGTGCCGGTGCGCCGCCAGCGCACGCGGACGCTGTACTGCTGCGAGGTCACCGCCTTCGCCAGTGGTGCGCGGTTGACGTATACGTACTTGGCCGTCGAGTTACCGGTCAGGATCAGGCGTCCACCGCTGACGCCGCCGGTGAGCGAGATCGACACGCCTGTATACGTGCCCCAGTACCAGAAGTCCTGGCCGGTGGAGAGCGCGAAGCGCGGGTCTGGGACCATGTCTCCCAGGTCCGCGGGCGGCCACGCAATGTCGGCCGCTGCGGTCTCTGGCGCCGGCACGTACTGAATTCGAGAGGCCGAGAACGACAGGTCGACGTCGGAGGTGACCGACGGATCTTCCTGGCCCGCGAACGGCTTCAACGCGTTCTTGTACTTGGTCTTTTCGGCGGTGACGAAGGTCTGCGCCGGCGGCAACGCGAGCGTGCCCGTGCGCAGCCGCACCCGACCGGCGAGATCCGGCACCGACAAGAGGCTGCCATCGAGCAGGCACAGGTAGCCGCCTGGCCCGCCCGGCGCACCGGTGCCCGGGTAGAAGCCGATCGGGCCGTTGCCGAGGTCGACCGAGTACGCGGACGGTGCCGCGGTGTTCGCGCCCGACAGGTTGATCAGCGCATTCGCACCGAGGCCGAGGCCGCGGGAGATCGTGGCGAGGCCTGCCCCGCCAGCACCACCCGTGCCGCCGGCCGCGTTCTGCGTGCCGGAGTTGCGCACCACCTTGCCACCTGGCCCGCCGCCCGTGCCGCGGATGTCCGTCGGCAGGCCGCGCAACGTCGTGCCGCTGACCTCGAGCGCGAGCATCGGGAAACTCTGGTTCTTGCCGACCGTCGTCGCCGGTGCTTTCGTCGCGAGCTTTGATCCACCGACCTCGACGTCGTAGATCAGCAGGCCGTCGGATCCGCGGGAGTTGCCGACGTACCCCGGGTTACCGGTGAGCAGTGACGTCGGAGTGGTGTCGTCCGCCACACCCGCGAGGCCTCCGCCGACGCCGGTGATCGTGCCGTTGACGGTCAGGTAGCCCTTGATGCGGAGCTGCACGTTGCCGCTGATGTTCAGCGTGCACCCGACCGGGATCGTCAGGTCGCCGTTGTAGTACCAGGTTGACCCCGCCGCGGTCAGGTCCGTGCCACCCGTGAGCGTGTACGAGCCGGTCGCCATGACGCCCGCGGTGATCGTCGCCACCGCGGTCAGGTTGGTGCCCTGGGCGGTGTAGAACCCGTCCGGCAGAGCCACCGTGTCCACCGTGGGCGAGACCACCGAGGCGCGGCTAGTCGAGCCAAACAGGTCGAGCGACACTGCGCCGGTGCGGTGGTTGATCGTGACCGACTGCACCTCGAACGAGCGATCGATCGTCGCGCCGCTGCCGGTGAAGTCGCGCAGCTGCGCATGCGCCACGCGCACGACGTCGCCAACCTCGATCCGGTTCAGGCTGTGCAGCACATCCACGCGCAGCCGCACCGGCGGCGCCGAGTAGCGGTCGCGGATCGAATCCAGCAGCTTGAGCAGCTGGCCGTCGGTGTGCCGGCCGCCGTACAGCCCTTTGAACTTCAGCTCCATCGTCGGCGCGCGCCCGTGCTTTGCAACCGAGGAGGCGTCGAGATAGGTGGTGGTCCGGCTGTAGTCCTTGCCGTTCCAGTTCCACTGGATCTGGAAGGCGTTGTACAGCGACTCCATGTCGTGCTCGAGGTCGCCGACCGTGACGCTGTTCGACTCGTCGAGCGTAACCACGGCCGCGGCATCCGACAGCACGCGGGTCATCCGGCGCAGCCCGAGCTCGCCGGTCGCGTACACGGGCAGGTAATGCCCGATCAGCCGCATGATCTCGGTCTCGATGAAGGCCTTGCCGTCGACCTTCGTCAGGCCCTCGAACCGCAGCACGATGCCGAGTGTGTCATCGGCCGTGTTCCAGACGTCCGCGCCGATGCCGGTGAAGTCCGCGAGACGAATGAGGCTGCTCGATATCCCCAGGTGCCATGTGGTCGGCAGGTTGGCCGAGTCGCCATACAAAACCCCGGTCAGCAGCGCATAGGCGAGCTTGGCGGCGGGCAGCTCGAGGTAGACGTACTCGGTGACCTTCTCGCGCCGCGCCGCAGCCGTGCCGCCGTCCGCCACGTAACGCGCAGCGATCGTGCCGAGCACGCCCCGGGTGCAGCCGGTGAAGCTGGTCGAGGTGCTGCCGGTGTAGCGGATTACCTCGTCCTTGATCTTGATGTAGCCGACGGTCGAGCTGGCAGCGTCCGTGTAGGAGGTGCCGTGCTTGACCTTGGTGAAGCCCGTCGTGGTGGCGACGTTGATCGTGGTGTCCGCGGCCTCGACGGTGCTCGCGATCGTGGTCGTCGCGAGGTCGAAGATGTCCTTGCGGGCCGCCCGCTGCACGTCGTTGCAGCTGATCCGGTAGCTGCCCTTGTCGTAACTCGCCTCCTTGACGTTCTGGGTGCCGACCAGCATGAAGGCGGACCAGGCGAGGCCCTCGTATCCGAGATAGAACTTGCACAGCCGGTCGCGCAGCCCCTCGCCCGCGGCGTACAGGGTGCGCACCTCGTCGGAGAACTCGCCAGCAAGATCGACGACGCTGAAACTGGCCGCACCGATCTCGGCCCGCCCCTGGTCGGGGTTGAGCTTCTGCGAGCTGATCGACGGCTCCATCAGGCAGCCGACGATGTGCGTCGCCGGAATGCCGCTGATGTCGTTGTGGCTCGACAGGTATAGCGAGCTCGCCGAATACTCGATCTTGACGACAAAGCGCGGGCTCTTGGCCGAGGCCAGGTTCTTCGTCGCAAAGGCGCTCGCGTCGGTTCTCACGGCAGCTCTTTCACCGCGAAGCTGACCTGATACCAGTCATCGGCGCCACCGCTGAGGCCGTCGCCGATGAACTTCTGCAGGTCATAGCCCTCGCTGTCCAGCGTGCAGGTGACGCCCTCGGCCACGCGCATGCGCCCCGCCACGAAGTCGAGATCGAGCGACGGGCCTGTCTCCTGGCGCCACGCTTCGAACGTGAACTCCTCGCCGCCTTCGACCGAGGCGAGGAACTCGAGCACCGCGTCGAGCGTCTCGCGCGCCAGCGGTTCGGTGACGACCGACCATTTCCGCAAGCCGTAGTGGTGCAGCGTCTCGCGCTGGCCGCCGATCGCCTTCTGCACCGTGCGCGAGACCTCGCGACCCGGCGTCAGCTCGGCGGCCGAGAACTCCAGATCCACGGTGTCGCCGTCGTCGTGGATACCGGAGATGTCGCGGGCGGCGGTGTATTCGATCTTGATCAAGTGTTTCTCGCGCGCAAATGAAAAGGGCCACACCTTGCGGAGCGGCCCTTTGCTGCCGTTGCCGGCAGTCTCACAAGCCCGGCATCACCCGGGGACTAGAATCTCAGCGTTTCGGCTTTTCCAGCCCGTTCACGATCTTGAACAACTTCTCCGCGCCCGGTGGCGCTCCGTCGACTTCCCATCGTGCCCAGGTGCGAGGCGTCACCTCGACCTGCTTCGCGGCTTGCGACAGCGAGAGGCCGAGTTTTTTTCTTAGTTTCTTGAGATCTGCGCCGGTCATGTCAGAGAAGTGTGCCATACCTTGCCAGGGCTCACCATGCCGCGCCTGTCCCGACCCTGCCTTACCCCGGACTGCCATACCAATGCACGCCAAGCCTCGTCCGACCGTGCCTTGCCACTGCGCGCCTCTCCCTGCTATTCCTCGCCTGACCGCGCCAAACCGAACCCGGCCTAACCCCGACACGCCACACCGAAGCTATCCCAGCCTTGCCAGATCAAAACTTTTGCAGAACACACTGGATTGAACCCCGAAGGGATCAACCCGCTGCATTCACAGCCCTTGCCGCGCCCGTGCGAGCCCATGCGTACCCCACCAAGCCAGTGCACGCCATTCCTCACCAAACCAATCCAGACTCAACCGGACCCCGCCATGCCGGACCGAACCGTGGCTAGCCTGACCCGACCAATCCTGACCTTGCCACACCTTACCGGACCCCAATCCTGCCTAGCCAGGCCGCGTTACATTCTTTGAAACTTTGTCACATCAAACCGTCCGTAGGTCGGACGGAAGTCGCCGACTCCGACGAGCCTTCCGGCCATCGCTAGCACTTCCCGAAGGAACGGCTCGTCGATGTATTCCGGCAGGTTAATCATAAATTGAAATTCAGCCTTCCAGCCTGAACGCATCGCGGGACGCACCCGCGTCACACCGGATCGCTGTACCACAACGCGTCGGCGGTCATCGTAGTCCCATTCGTCGACGCCGAGCGACGCGAGTGGCGTCAGGCTGATCACGCCGGCTTTGAAAAGGTCCATCGCGCTCTTACGAGGGCTGCGAGGGTCCTGCCGAAACTTCGCCGCGTGGCAGATTGCGCCGCGCACATACTCCCCTGGAAGACAGATTTTTCCGGCATCGTTGCGGTAGACGTAAGACTCGACATTGTCGGTCTTCTTTGCTGCACTGCCCTTGCGAGCCGCCGCCTTCTCCGCAACCGCCTCGTTATTCCAGCGATGCAGCAGGAGATCCGCTGCCCCAGTGATTCCAACCAGACACATCCACGGTTCCGAAAGTGCGATCTGCTCGATCGCGCCGTTGGTGGTCTTTTCCTTGCCCAAGCGCACAACTGCGTTCATTGACTTGTCTCCATGCCACGGCCCAACGCCACGGCTTCGGAATCTATCCTATGACAATCTGTCATAGGATGCAACTAACCTCCGCGAATCTCTGCGGCCTGCCGCGAGTTAGAGGAGAAAAATACCATGTCGCGGGTGGTGGCCTCTTGCATGACCTCCTGCAGCCAGCGCGCTGTCCCCGCGGTCTCAACCAGCGGACCACTGAGGAAGATTTGTATCGCCGACTTCTGGTCGCTCTCGGTCGACTTCGTCGTGCCAGCCACGTTGTCGCTCAGGGCCGAGGATCCCGCTGATGCACCGCCACCGCGCCCCGAGACGATGCTGCCGCCGCCGTTGATGTTCGTTTTCTTAATATTTGCGAGCTGCGCCACGCCCATCGCGGCGACACTGGCCGCCGCGGCGATGTTCGCCGGGTACGGGACCGATGCCATCGCCTTCATGACCGCCTGGCCGGTGCTCCACACGGTCTGCGCGATCGCGTAGGCCTTGCCGAACTTGCCGAGCGTGCCGCCCTGCTGAATCGCCATGGACGCGAGGTTTCCCATCATGTCGCCGAGCGTTGCGTTCTTGTTTGCTTCGGCCTGCAGCTGGAACTGGTGCGAGGTGAGCAGCGAGTCCAGAACGCCGGTGTTGGTCTGATCGACCAGGGCGAGCTGTTCGGCCGACTGCTGCGTCCTGAGCTCGAGCAGCGCCGCGCCGAGCGACTGCTGCATCAGGTACTCGGGATCCGTCAGCGGATCGCTCACGACTAGCGAGGTCGCCTTCACCGCGTCATAGATGCTGGGGCCGGCCTTGTCCTTCGCGGTTTTTCCGGCCGACTCCGGCGCGGTGTAGCCAGAGCCCATGCCCTGCGCGGCGGCGTTGCGGGCGGCCGCGGCTGAGGCCTTCGCCTCATAGTTGGCCTGCGCGGCATCGAAAATTGCGCCCGCCTTGACGATCTCGGTAGCTGCGGTGATCGCGTTTGTGCCGGCCTTCTTCGCGTTCTCGGTGGCCTGCACCGAGACTGCATTCATGCTGTCGGCGATACCGTCCAAGGTATAGGAGGCACTTCGCAGCGAACCCGCGACGCCGAGATCGAGCGCTTCGGCCATGAACGCGGTGGCCTGCACCACGTTCTGCACGCCGGAAATGATGACGTACAGCACGCCCGAGATGATCGAGCGCGCCGCCTCGAAGGCAGCGACCAGGCCATAGACCCCGGTCTCGGCGATCTTCATGGCCGCGACCATGACGACGCCAAAGCCCCGACCGGCATCCGTAGCGCCGCCGACCTGGCCGAGCATTTCGCCCAGCACCGAGGTGGCCACGCCGATCGCCGGCGACAGGCCCGAGAGGAACTTCGCGCCCAGGTTCGAAACGACGGTCTCTTGAAACTGCAGTTCGTCGTTCATCACGCCAATTTTCTTGACGTCGAGATCCGACAGCAGCGCGCCCTGCTTGGCCAGCTGCTCGTTCACGGCGTCGATCGCCGAGCCGCCCTCGGCCAGGAGGCCCGCGATATCCTTGGCACCCTTACCGAAAACGTCCTGCGCCACCGAGGCGCGTTCGAACGAGTTCGGGAGCGCTGCGGTTGCGTCGGAGATCTTCCGGAACGCCTCGTCCGGCTTCAGCGCCGCCAGATCCTTCGCCGACAGGCCCAGCCGGGTGAACGCCTCGGTGGCCGCCTTGTTGCCCGCCACCGCGTCGCCGATCGTCGTCGACATCTTCGCCAGCGCGACGTTCATCCCTTCGGCCGAGCCGCCGGCAAGCGAGGCGGCAACCTGCAGCGACTGCAACCCAGAAGCGGATGCCCCAAGTCGGTCGGCCAGGTCGTTCAGCGCGTCGACGTTCGCGTTGACCTTCGACAGGAACGCCGTAACCGCGCCGACCGAGAAGCCGGCGACGATCGCCTTGCCCATCGTGGCAAAGCCGTCCTTGATGCCCTTCGTCGTCGCGTTGATCGACGACAGTTCCTTGCGGACCTTGTCGATCTCGGTTCGAAGTTTCGCGGATTCGGCCGCAAAGTCGAAAGTGACGCCGATGTTAGACACGGTCTTTCTTCCCCATGCTCTCGAAGCCCTTGATCTGCTCGTCGACGGTGCTGCGCTTTCGCGGTCGCGGGATGAAGTCGGAGGGTTTCAACGGCTTCTTCACGCGCCCGCTGTAATTCGCCTGCGTGCTCGCGAGGACCGCCATCCGCCAGGTGTCGGCCTCGTAGCCCCATGGCTCGATCGCATAGAACGCGCACCAGTCGACGAACTCGGCCGACGAGAGACGCAGCTGCGCCTCAGGGACCGTGCAATGCAGCAGAGCGGCGACCCGGTGCCACATCAGCAGCTCCGGATCGCCCCTCAGTTTTTTGCGGCAGCGTCCTGGTCGTTCGGCAGTAGCTTCGACGCGGTGAGGATGACCTTAGCGATCTCCTCGACCCCGGCGGCATCCACTGCCGCCAGTTCCGCCGCCTGCTCGGCCGTGAACAGCGCCGTGCCGTCCGCGTCGCAGACGCACAGGGCCGCCAGTTCCGACGCCGTCAGCGGATTGTTGTCTTTCGCCCGCTCGATCAGCAGCCGCCGCTCGTTGCCGTTCACGCCACGGACGAATACATCCAGCCCGGCCACGGTGACCGGGCGGATGCTCGTCTTCCTGAGGGCCGCAATCAGGTCAGCGCCCGTTACCATGCGATCGTCGCGGCAGCCGCCAGGGCGAAGGTAATGGTCGCGGTCTGCGGGTCGGTGCCTTCGGCACTGGCGTCGCCGTACTCGAGCGACTTGATGACCGCTTCGAAGGTGACCGTGCTGGCGCCACTGTTCGGGAACAGGATCTGGTAGTTCAGCGACGACTTCGCGTCGATCGCCGTCTCGAACGCCTGGTGCGCGGCCGCGTCCATGTCGAACGCGAGTTCGATGGTGCATTCCATCGCTTCGTACGCGCCCGTCTTCACGACCGGGGTCGACTGGTCATGGATGAAGACCTCGGCCGTCTTGCGGGTCTTCTTCGGGAAGGTGATGTTCATCACCTGCGCAATCGTGGTGTAGGTGCCGCCGCCCGGGGTCGTCTCCCGCTTGAACAGCGTGCCGTCGGTCATGTTGATCATTTGCAAACCCTCAGAAATGAAAAAGGCCGCTCGTGGCGGCCGGATGGCGGAACTTGAAAGCGCTCACCGATAGGTGAGTTCGTAATCCTGCTGCACGATCTTGAGCACTTTGTCGCCGTCGGCGAACGACGCTTCACCCTGGAACGTGCAGGCACAGCGCAGCACCTCGACGCCGAGGCTCGTGCCGTGCCAGCCGTCGAGCCCCGCACGCAGCGCGGCCGAGACCTCCTCGGCCGAGGCGTAGGTGCTGGCAATGACCTCGGCCCGGAGGCTCACCCGCTGCAGCACCGGCACGCCCGTCTCGAGCAGGCGCTGCATCGGCGTGCCGCCGGTGCGCGTGAACGCGATCGCCGGCATCTCCGGCTCCTGCTCGATGGTCTCCCGGAACACCCGCTTGCCGGCGGCCGTGTCGAGCGCGACCACCTTGGCCTTGAAGGCTTCCTCGATGCTGCTCATGCCGGCACCACGGTATCGGGGCTCGCCGTCTTCGCCTTGCGCTTGGCGATGCGGTCGAGCGCTTTCGTGAGCTCGCTGGTAAACGCCTGCACGGCTTGACCCTCGGATGCCGTCACAGCCGGCGTCCACCACGGACGCGCGGCGGCGTTGCCGTGACCCTGGTCAAGCATCCAGCCGTAGAAGATCCCCTTGCGCCTTCGGTCATAGAACACGTTATGGACGGCCAGCGCCTGCCGCTGCTTGGCCTTCGAACCGACCGCGATGACCGCGACCTGCTTGCCCTTCTCGCGCTTGGCGTAGGTCGTGATGCTGTGAAACAGTGCGCGCGACTTCGATACCGACATCGCGCCGGCCTTGGCTCTCTCCTGCAACGGCTTCGCGACCTTGCGCAGCACGCGGCGCAGCAGCTTCTGCCCGGCGAGCGCGTCCATCTCCTGCAGCCGCGCCTCGACGGGCTCCGTCGCCAGCCGGATCGCGCCGTAGACGTTGTCGATCGCCTTGCCGCTCCGGAGGCTCTCCTCCTTCATCGTCTTCCGCCGCTTCTCGGCCTCGACGCGGACCGCCCGGAGCTTGAGCCGCAGCGCCCGGGCCTGCTTCATCTCCGACACCTGGGTCGCGTCGGTGACGCTCAGCCCCTCGGCCTCCTTGGCGATCGTCACGCCCTCGCCGAAGAGCGGCACGAAGGTCTCGACGAGCAGACTCGAGAGGGCAGGGTTGAGCTGCGCCTCTTCGACGATGGACCGGGGATGCACGAGACTGGCGGATGCGGCGGACATGGGAGGCTCCTGAAAGGGTGTTTGGTCGAGACGCTCAGGCCCGCTGCCCAGCAGGCCCTCGCGTCCGGATCAACGGGACCCGGAATCCCTAGCGGAGATTCAGCGCACATCCCCGATCACCGGCGGCTTGCAGACCTGCGCGATGCGGAGCGGTCGGTCGTGGTCGTCCTGCTTCA
>OFQX01000356.1_pt1 | contig 14284 bp, 17 predicted proteins | sample 1542951 | NCBI WGS metagenome assembly OFQX01 (sample SAMN07774215, study PRJEB24372) | wastewater metagenome | isolation source: WWTP Novara (Effluent) | place: Italy: Novara | collected 2015-12
AGCTTAGCTGGAAGAGTTAAGACTATCTGACTTCGATATCGACTTAACCGGCTTTACTGATGAAGAGTTTAATCTGTTAATGGATGAACCAGAAACGCAGAAAGAAGGTTTGACGGAAGATGATGCAGTGCCGGACGTAGTTGAGAATCCTATAACAAAACCTGGGGATATCTGGTTGCTTGGTAATCACAGATTAATGTGTTTCAGTTCTATTGAATCTCATGCTGTAGAGTTACTTCTTAACGGTCAAATCCCTAACACCATGATAACAGATCCTCCTTATGGAGTTAAGTACGAAGCCGGATGGCGAGGAAATCTAAAGGGCAGAAAACCAACCGAGAGAGAAAAGAATTCGAGTATTCAAAATGATGATATTTCAGACTGGTATGAAGCATGGGTTTTATTCCCAGGTTCAGTTGCTTACGTCTGGCACGCTAGCACATTCACTGATGTGGTAATGGATAGCCTAAGACGCGCAGGTTTTGAAGTTAAGCAGCAAATTATTTGGAATAAAAACGTTCATGTACTTAGCAGATCAGACTACCACTGGAAACATGAACCATGCTGGTATGCAGTAAAGCCATCTGGCGATAGAAATTGGAACGGCGGGCGTACACAAAAAACCGTATGGGATATCCCTAGTATTATATTTGAAAAAAACAAAACATCTCATCCAACACAAAAACCAGTTGCAATATTTGAAACATCTCTAAAAAACCACACTAACTCAGGTGAGTACGTTTACGAGCCTTTTGCTGGTTCTGGAACTTCAATAATTGCGTGCGAAAAGTTAGGAAGGAGATCTCTAAGTATGGAACTCGATCCAAAATACTGCGACGTGATAATTAAACGATGGCAAGACTTCACCGGTAAAGACGCTGTGCTAGAAAGTACCGGGTTAACTTTGGGATTTATATACTTGACTAGCCAAACCCTCTTTGTTATAATTCCCTCATAACATAGGGGATTGGTTATGAAAGCCAAAGAAAAAGTCAAGATTCTAAGCGTTTACGAGTTCATGGGACAGTACCCTACAGAACAAACAGCAAGGAAATATCTTGAAAATCGCCGTTGGGCTAATGGTAGGCATTGCCCTCATTGCGGTTCGGTTCGCACTGCGGCTGTTAAAAGCGAAAAGCCAATGCCATACCGTTGCCAAGATTGCCGTGAACATTTCAGCATCCGCACTGGAACGATATTAGCAGAAAGCAAAGTGCCGTTGCAAAAATGGTTGTTTGCTATTTACCTGATGACAACAGCGCGTAAAGGAATATCCAGCGTTCAGCTTTCCAAAGAATTAGGTGTGACACAGAAAACCGCATGGTTTCTTGAACACCGTATCCGCGAAGCTTACGACAATACCAATGGCGGGGGTTTGCTTGGTATGGACGTAGAAGTTGATGAAACATACATTGGCGGCAAAGAGAAAAACAAACACGCCAGCAAGCGTAAACATGAAGGCAGGGGCGCGGTAGGCAAGCAAGCCGTAGTAGGAATAAAAGAACGCGGCGGTAGGGTTCGTGCTTTCACGGTGAAGGAAACGGGAGCGATTGACCTGCAATCCGCTATTGTGGAAAACGTCAAACGCGGTTCTACTGTCTATACCGATTGCCACCGCTCTTATGTGGGCATGAAAGGCTTTAAGCATGAAGCGGTAAAGCACAGCATAGGTGAATATGTGAGAGGCCAAGCCCACACAAACGGCGTGGAGTCATTCTGGGCTTTACTGAAAAGAGGCTATTATGGTACGTTCCACCACATGTCAGTTAAGCACCTTTCACGATATGTAAATGAATTTTCCACGAGGCACAATCTGGGTAATGACACGTTGCTTTCCCTTGATGCGGTCACGGATGGAATGGTAGGCCGTAGGCTCACTTATGAAAGGCTAACTGCATGATAATCAAAAAACGAAAAGCTGATTTGTTCGGTAAATTCGACCCTGTAATGAACGCTGTGTTAAAAACAGTGACACCAGAAAAAAAGGCTGTTAGCCTAGAAAAAGCAGCCCGACAGCCCGACAGCCCGACAGCCCGACAAGGAAGCCAAAAGCTAAAAACCTTCGTTGACTTGTTTTGTGGAATAGGCGGGTTTCATGTAGCGGCAACTAATCTCGGAATGGAATGTGTATTTGCCTGTGACATAGATGCGGATGCTAGGGAAGCATATCACGGCAATTTCGGATTGCAGCCGCATGGCGATATTACCAGCATCAAAGCAAAGAACATACCAGACCATGATTTACTCTGCGCTGGCTTCCCCTGCCAGCCATTCAGCATCATAGGCAGCCGTAAGGGATTCAGCGACCCGCGAGGCACACTGTTTTTTGAGATTATCAGGATTATCCGCGAGAAAAAGCCAAAGGCTGTTCTGCTTGAAAATGTGCGCCAGCTTGCCAGCATCAATAATGGAAAGACGCTAGAAAGCATAAAAGATGCGCTTGCGCAACTTGGCTATTATGTGGATTCCCGTATCCTCAACGCCCTCAATTTTGGAGTGCCGCAGAAGCGGGAGCGGGTGCTTATAGTAGCTACGCGCAAGGATATAGGGGTATTTCCGTGGCCTGATAAGAAAATCCCCATGAAGCCGCTGGCGGATATTTTAGAAAAAAACCCAGACGAAAAACACTATGTTTCAAGCAAGATAAAACGGTCACGGCAAGAATTGCACAAGGCAAAAATCAGCCCCGCAATCTGGCATGAGAATAAAAGCGGAAATATATCAAGCCACCCCTTCTCATGCGCCCTACGCGCTGGAGCGTCATACAACTATTTACTGGTGGACGGAGAACGCAGACTAACCCCGCGTGAAATGCTGCGTTTACAGGGCTTCCCTGACAGTTTCAAACTTATCTGCAATGACAGCCAGACCCGTAAACAGGCGGGTAATTCTGTCCCTGTTCCTATGATACAATCCGTTTTAGAAAGACTACTGGATGTCCACTGACGAAACTAGGTTACGCGGCAAAAGAACTCGTTTACAGAGTTCATGGCCGCTTGGTTCTTTGCCCCGCAAAGTGATTATAGGAATAGGTCGCCAGTTAGTGCATAGAATGGCTGTAGGGCTTAGTGACATAACAGGTGATGACTTTGGCACTATATTCGCTAATGCTGTAGAAGGGGTGCATTTATCAAGTCCATTAGGTGTGGCTGATGTTGTGCTTGATAATAATGCGTGGTCAGTAAAAACGGTTAAAGCAAATACGCCTTTCAATCAGAAAACGGTACGCTTGATTTCTGGGCGCAATTCGCCTGATTATTCACTTGGTATAGAAAACCCGCATACGGATATACAGGCAACTGGAAAAGCCATTTTATCAATATGGAATGCCAGAGTTAATGAGGCATTGGGTGAACATGACGATTTACGGATTGCAGTTTTTATCCGCAATTTCGATACAAAGGAATTTGTCCTATTTGAAGAAGCCGCCAGCAAGTTTGCGGCGGACGATTATATTTGGGTAAAGAACAAGGCAGGAAATTTTGAGGGACATGAAAAGGCAACGGGTGAACACCGTTTTACATGGCAACCTCATGGCTCACAATTTACCGTTATCCGACATGTAGCTGGCTCTGCTATAAAGTTTGTTATAAATCATAACGTGCCTTTGATTGAAGCGGAGCATATACTTAGGCTTGCAAGGTTTGACGAGAATTGGGTTGAAATAATTGGCTAGTTATGTATATAAGTCCCTTAACTTTTAACAGTTACGCCAAATGATAACAGGATCTCAAGCAGAGTTTGCTAGGAAGTATGGATATAGCAAGGCTGCGATAACTCAGTTCAAGAAAGCAGGTCGCTTAGTTTTTGTTTCTCCTGGCGTACTCGATTTTGAAGCAAGCAGACAGAGAATTATTGATACTGCCGATCCTAACCGGGCTGATGTTGCTAAGAGACACGCTGCATTACGCAATCCTGATGTTGAAGAAGATAAAGCAACCGTAAGCGCTAATAGTTTCCAGAATGCCAAGACAGTTAAAGAGAAGTATCTAGCGCTGCAAGCTAAACTTGATTATGAAGTTAGCTCAGGATTGCTGGTTGAATGGGAGAAGGTTGAGAAGGTTATTGCTGATCGAGGTATACAGTTTAAAGATGGATTGCTTTTAATGTCTAGAAAAATTGCGCCTTTAATCGTTGGTAAAGATGATGTTCGAGAAATTGAATTAATAATTACCAAAGAAATAAAAGCAATAATAGAAGAATTTAGAAAACTTCCTAGAATTCAATGATTTCTATTGATCGATTATATGATGTTCTAGATGATTCATTAAAGTTAGATCCTAGTGTATCAGTTAGCGATTGGTCAGATAGATATATGATCATCCCTAAATCAAGCGGATCGAATGAATACGGGCCATATAAAACCGACAGGACACCGCACGCACGCGAGATAATGCGTTGCTTATCAGATGATCATCCATGCAAGCGCGTTATTGCAATGGTTGCTTCGCAGATGTATAAAACTCAAATAGGACTTAACTGGTTTGCATCAACTGTCCATCAATCGCCGTCAAATTTCTTGTGGTTAATGCCTACTGGCGCACTGGCAAAGCGTCTATCAAATCGTGTGCAAAAGGTTATCAATGCCGTTCCTGTTTTGTCTGAACGAGTTGCGAAACCGAATTCGCGCGATACAAAGAACACGCAAGAAGTCAAAGAATACATCGGCGGGACTCTTTTCATGCCGACTGCCGGATCTGCTGCAAACTTGGCTGAAGTACCGGCGCGGCGTGTTGCTATAGATGAACTGGATCGATGCGAATCAAACGTTGATAATGAAGGCGATCCGGTCAAGCTAGCCGAAGCACGGCAAACAACGTTTGAGCATAACCGCAAATCTTATTATTACTCATCACCAACAATTGAAGGCGAATCAAGAATACAAGAACTGTATAAACAAGGAACGCAGCGCGAAGCACTGGCAGAATGCGTACACTGCGGCCATGCTCAGAAGTTAGTATTTGAGAATCTCATAAAAGATACAAACGGAGAAGCATTATATCCATGTGATTCATGCGGTGGCATACACAGAGAATCAGACAAGCCCATGATGTTCGCAAAAGGTTTGTGGTCTGATGCGGTTGTAGAATCTGAAAATGAATCGTTTACGGCCAATGCACTTTTCCTGCCTTATGGGTGGAAGTCATGGACTAGCTTAATGCGCGATTACGAAGCAGCAAAATCGCTATTAGAAAAAGGCGATGATTCAGAAATGATTGTTTTCTACAATACCAGGCTTGCGCGATGCTGGGAACGTCAGAAAGAAACAACTCAGCATGATGTATTGATGCAACGTGCAGAGGATTACAGACTTGGTACAGTACCACAAGGCGCATGTGTTTTGACTGCGGCAATAGATACGCAAGCAGACAGGCTGGAATTGAAAGTAGTTGGCTGGGGTGCGTTTCTGGAATGTTGGATTGTTGATTATCGCGTAATTATCGGAGATCCGGCTGACTTCAACACATGGGCGCAAGCATACGATATACTGACTGGCAAGTATAAGCATGAATCAGGCGTAGAAATAGAAATTAACAATAAATTCGTAGATTCAGGCGGGCACCACACGCAGGAAGTATATAATTTCTGCAGAAAGTTCAAGCATAAAGGCTTTTATCCAGTCAAGGGCAGTTCGAAACCTAATTTCCCGATCATACCTAATCGTCCAAGCAGTCCTGACTTTAATTACAAAGGCGAAGTAATAAAAAAAGCTGTTTCTTTGTGGCAAATTGGCACAGACACGGCAAAAGATTATCTTTTTGCTCGATGGAAACGAGAATCAGGCGCAGGAGCGGTACATTTTTCGAGAGACTTGCCAGAAGAGTACTTCAAGCAGCTTGTTTCCGAGTACCGCACAACAAAATATGTAAATGGCTATAAAAAGTCGTTATGGGAAAAGAAAAAATCAGAGCGTAATGAAGCGCTTGACTTGATGGTTTATAACTTGGCTGCGGCTCATAAGTTAGGATTGCATCGCTACACTGAGGCGCAGTGGGAGAATATTGCGATAAAAGATAGAAAGCCAGCAACTTTCAATGAAGGGAAAATTTCATTATCGAACTGGGCGAGAGCATGAAAGATAGAGATATTGTCGAAGATATTTTTCTTAGAGTAAACAATATTTTAGGAAATGACTGCAATCCAGAAATAAGATTAAAATTAGAGGATGAGGAGTATAAGGTTCGTCAGGACTGGGGCGGAACTGAGCCTTATATTCTAAAGAAAAACAAAGAAAGAGCGAAACAAAGAGCAATTGAAGCATTAAAAAACGGCGCAACTGTTAAGCAGGCCGCAAGTGATACAGGGATAAGTCGAACATTAGTATATATGCTAATGAAAAGAAAGAATTAATATTTTATTTCACTAAAATTTGTACGTAATATTTGATAAGTTAATTAGATATTATAGGGGGCAATATGGCCGGTATAACTCTCACGCAAGCAGAATCCAGGTTAAATCTCTATCTTGCAGCAGAAGAAAAAGTATTGCTCGGACAATCCTACAAGATCGGCGAAAGAGAGTTAAGACGCGCAGATTTATCAGAAATTAGAAAGGCTATCGAATATTGGGATCAGAAAGTCAAAGAAATGGCTAATTCTGCATCTGGCCGTGGTCGAGCAGTTAATCTTTCCGCGAGGTGGTAATGAAAAAACCACAACTAAACATCATTGACCGGACAATTGCTTTTTTTTCGCCTGAATCTGCAGTAAACAGACTAAAACACAGAACAGCACTAGCATTAGCTGGCGGATATAACGGAGGATCATTAAGCAGACAAGCTCTGAGAAACTGGAATCCGTATGCTGGCGATGCTAATACTGATTCGATTTATGATTTGCCAACATTACGTTCACGTTCGCGGGATTTATCGAGAAATGCTCCGATAGGTTGCGCAGCACTTAACACGGTTGTATCAAATGTAATTGGAACCGGGTTGTCGATGCAGTCAAATCCTGATTCAAAGTATCTTGGATGGACTGATGAACAAGCTAACGCATGGAAAAAAGATATTGAGTCAGAATGGCAGCTATGGTGCAACAGCCTGGAATGTGACGCAACCAGATCGATGAATTTTTACGGCTTGCAATCACTTGCTCTCAGATCGATGCTAGAATCTGGTGATGTAGTTGCACTAACCGCCGCGATAAAGAGAAATAATCCTTATTCGCTATCTATTCAATTAATCGAGGCTGACAGGTTAAGCAATAAAGGTTACGAGCAAGATAGCGTGAATAAGATTTGCGGCATTACACTTGATAGCAATGGATCAGCTATAAAGTACGATATAACCAAGCAACATCCTGGATCAGTTTCCAGATCATCATTAGAGTGGGTGCAAGTTGACGCATACGGCAAGAATGGAAGGAAAAATGTCTTGCATTTGTTCGACAAAAAAAGGCCAGGACAAGTCAGAGGCGTTCCGTATCTTTCTCCAATCATTGAGCATTTAAAACAGCTTGCAAGGTATTCAGAAGCTGAATTGCAGGCTGCTGTTGTATCGGCTGCATTGGCAATATTTATTAAAATGGATTCTGACGCATTCCAAAGTATTTTTGATAATAATAACTCTGATAAATATCTTGAGAATGCGACACAATGGGACGGCTCCGTTTCGACTGATTTGGACGGACACGGCAAAGCAGTAAATTTATTACCGGGCGAGAGTATAGAAATACCAAACCTTGGACGGCCAAATGCAAATTATGATCCGTTCTTTTTATCGATGTTAAAACAAATAGGGCCAGCATTAGAAATACCGTTTGAAGTGCTCGTAAAGCATTTTTCAAGCAGTTATTCAGCAAGTCGCGCCGCATTATTGGATTTCTGGCGCATTGTGCGAGTAAGGCGCGATTTTATGGCAACATACTTTTGCGAACCTATCAAGGAATTGTGGTTTGAAGAAGCGGTGGCGCTTGGGAGGATAAGCGCACCTGGATTTTTCTCTGACGCAAGAATACGGAGCGCCTACACGAGATGCGCATGGATCGGAGACAGTCCGGGCAGCATTGATCCTGAAAAAGAAGTTAATGCAGCGAGAGAACGTATTAATCTTGGTATCAGCACGCGCGAAAAAGAATCAATCGCTTATGACGGCGGAGACTGGGAAGCGAATCACACACAACTAGCAAAAGAGCAAGCAATGAGAGAATCTGATGGGCTTGTGAAAGAAGAAAAACCATTCAATCCTTCATTGCCAGAACAGACGTAGAAATATTTCAAATTTTCACTAAAAAGTGAACAAAATCAATGATATTGTGCGCTTAATCCATAATGGTTTGGCGCATGAATATTCCAGACGTACTCACATCACCTTGGGCAATTCTTCCGGAAAAACTGCTTGAGATTCAGGCTGTTTATGGTGCGCATCTGCGCGGCGATAAAATCGATATCTCTGCAATTGAAGCGCGTATCGGCAAGCCATTAATCAATCAAGATCAAGGCTATCATGTCCAAGATGGCGTTGCAGTAATACCGGTTTCTGGCGTTATCGGCAAGAAAATGAATCTGATGACACAAATATCAGGTGGCGCGTCAACGCAGTTGATAGAACGTGATATTAAATCTGCGTTAAATGATTCAGGCGTTAATTCTATATTGCTTCATATTGATTCACCAGGAGGCACGGTAGACGGCACTCAAAACCTTGCAGATGTTGTGAAAATGGCAGGCATGCAAAAGCCTGTTGTCGCATTCGCGGATGGCGTAATGGCTAGCGCCGCATACTGGATAGGATCAGCAGCAACAGAGATTGTTGCATCATCAAATACAACTCAAATCGGATCAATCGGTGTGGTTACAACTCACACTGACACGTCAAAAGCTCAAGAGAGCGCAGGCATCAAAACTACAGAAATAAGCGCTGGCAAATACAAACGTATAGCGAGCCAGAATGCGCCTTTATCGAAAGAAGGCGCAGCAGTTTTACAGGATCAAGTAGATCAATTGTACACAATATTCGTAGACGCTGTTGCAGAAAATCGCGGTGTAGATGTTGAGACTGTTCTTGAGGATATGGCAGACGGTCGCGTATTTTTGAGCAAACAAGCCAAGAAGCGAGGCATGATAGATCATGTAGCAAATCTAGAAACAACCATTTTAAACATGTCAACAGGAGTATGGCCAATGAGTGAGAAAACTGTAAAAACAGCACAGGAGGCCGCTCCGGTTGCTGAAGTAATGACGGTTGAAACTATTAAGCAAAAGTATCCAGAAATCGCGGCAGCATTAATTGCTGAAGGTGCAAAATCTGAGCTGGAACGTATTGCTAGTTGCGAAGCTGCGTTATTGCCGGGACATGAAGCAATTGTTAACGCAATGAAACTAGACCGCAAATCTACTGGTGCGGATGTTGCGCTAGCAATAATTGCTGAGGAAAAGAAAATACGCGCAAGTCACCTAGAGGCATTCAAATCAAATGCTCCAGAGCCATTGCCGCATGCAGCAGTTAACCCAATTGAAGCAAGAGACGATAGCAAACTTCCGGTTGAAGATCGTGCAAAAGCTGACTGGCAGGAAAACGAAGCGATTCGTAAAGAATTTGGCTCACTGGAAGCATATACAGGCTTCTTGAAAGTTGAGCAAGCAAGTACACGTCATTAATTCAGGAGATTAAGAAATGACAACATTAGCAGCAGATGCGCCAAGAGATTTTTACGAAGGCAATTTCCACAACTTCCCTGTAGTTGCCACTGACATTATTTACAAGGGCGCGGCAGTTGGTGACAACGGCTCTGGTTATGCTAGACCACTGACGGCAGGAGATCCTTTCCGAGGTTTCGCTGATTACAAGGTTGATAACGCTACCGGCGCAGCAGGTGATAAATATGTGCGTTGCCGTACAAAAGGCCGGATTAAATTAGCTATTTCTTCTTTGGCGATTACCGATGTCGGCAAGGACGTGTTTGCATCAGATGACGATACATTCACGCTAACTCAAAGCACCAATACTCGCATAGGGCATGTTGTAGCTTGGATTTCAACTGGTTATGGAATTGTTGAGTTTAATACTACACAAGCTGTAATCGCAGAGATTACCGATAGCACTGGCGGCACAGTATCAGACACGATTTCAAATACTGGTGGAGCAAATCCAACGACAGCAGAGTTCGAGAATGCAATCGCCTCTCTAACCGCGAAAGTTAATCAATTAATCCGCCGTCTCGGTAACTAACAGGAGAACATGAGATGACATCACCAATCATTACCGAACGCAGCGTTATCGGTACATTTTACGAGAGATTGCAGCAAAATACCGCTAGTTCAATCGTTGACGCAATATCAACTGTACCGATTCAATCAGATCAAGACAGCGAAACATACGCATGGCTCGGCATGGTGCCAAGCATGTCCGAAAAGCGTGGAGAGAAAAAATTCACGCAATTGCGAGATGTATCGTGGACTGTTAAAAACGTTGAGTATCAAGGCGGTATTACTATTCCGAAAAAGCATATTCTGTACGATAAAACTGATCAAGTTCGCGTGCGTGTAAACGAACTTGCTGATCGTACAACTCTGCATTGGTGGTCGTTGGTTGCTCCTCTGATCGTTAATGCTGAATCAACAGTATGTTATGACGGTCAATACTTTTTCGATACCGACCATTCAGAAGGCGAATCTGGAAGTCAAAGCAATGATATTTCTGTAAATGTCAATACTACGACAGATCCAACGCCTGCTGAAATGATTGACGCTGTATTAGCTGGCGTTGAGGCAATGATGGGATTCAAGGACGACAAGGGCGAATACGTAAACGAGAATATGACTGAGTTCCTTATTCTTTGTGGAACCGGACTCATGAAAAACGGATTGCAAGCGTTAAGTCAATCTCAAATTGGTGGTGGTGATACCAACATTTTGATTGAGCAAGATTCTTTCAGATTCCGCGTGCAAGCAAGTCCTCGTTTATCTGGATGGGCTGATAAATTCGCTCTTTTCGCATTGCAAGGAAACCAGCGGCCAATCATCCGCCAGCAACGCAGACCAAACAATGCAGCGCCAGGTTATAACGTTGAAGGCATGTTGTTGGAAACTTTATGGCTTGATTCTGAGCATTGCAAGAAGAACGACGAATGCTTAGTTAGCGTTGAAACTGAACGTGCTGTGGCTTATGGTGACTGGAAAAAAGCCTGTTTGGTAACTTTGACATAATCATGAAAACTTACACAGTTAATAAGCCATTGACTATTCAATCTGGGATTTTGCAGCTAACTAAAGAGCAGGCGAATCCTAGAATGCATAACCTCAATGCGCTGAGTAATGACACATTTTTAATAGTTAATGCTGTCAATTTCAAAGCTGGTGAGGTTTTCGGATATGACTGCGATCTTCCAAAATCGGTTGCAAGTTTAGCTGAACCCGTAAAGGTTAAGTTAAAACCAAAGGTTGAACATGTTTGATGAAGATCATTCAGTTTTCTTTGAAACTGAAGATTTTGCGGAAACAGTAACACTTGACGGAATAATCGAAGTAAACGGCATATTTGATGAAGAGTATTTTGAATCGAACTACGTTCAGACCAAAAAACCAACATTCACATATGCCTCTAATTATCCTGTTGAAATTGATTCGGAATTAATACGTGGGCTAGATACTTATTTTGTGAAAGGTATCGAGCCGGACGGAACTGGGGTAACTAAGCTTATTTTAGAAAAACAGAATGGCTAATCATGTGCGTAGACAGTTGCGCGAAGCTATAGCAGCTGCTGTAACAGGATTAACGACAACTGGAACAAATGTTTTTCAAAGCAGGTTATATCCATTTTCTGTAAACGATTTGCCGTGCTTAAGAATTGTGTCAGATGGCGATCAAGTGCAAGCGCAGACTGTAAATCATCCATATACACAGATGCGGACTACTCAGATAACTATCGAAGCGCGTGCAATAGCAACACAGGATCTAGATGACACGCTTGACCAAATCTGTAAGGAAGTTGAAATAGCGATATCAAGCGCAGCAGGCATAGCAAAGAGCATGTACCTGCTAGGAACAAGAATTGAAATGGAAGCATTGGGCGAGCAGCCTATAGGTGTAGCAACCATGATTTATAGCAAGGACTTATACACCGCTTCAAATGCTCCTGATGTAGTTTTGTAGTACCGGGGCGGCTCTAACGCTGTGAAGCGCTGAGCCGTGTGAAATAAACCTAACGCCGTGAGGCGCTGGAGTAAGCAAGATGGCAATTTTAATGCTCAACACAAAGATCGAGATGCAATCTGCGCTCGGTTCAGCAAAGACGATCACCGCAATTTCAAAAGCTTCTGAAGCGTCGATCACAGCAACACATGATTTTTCTGTTGGCGACTTAATATTAATTGAATCAGTAACCGGAATGGTTGAAATTAACCGTCGTCTGGTTCGTGTTAAGACTGTATCAACAACAGTTTCATTTGTTGCTGAAGGTTTGGATTCTACAAACTGGACTACTTACGCAAGCGGCGGAACGGCGACTAAGCTAACAACTTTATTGGCTTTCGACAATGCAACATCATTTAGTTTTCCTGAGCCAACTCCTAACCGTATCGATGTAACACCGATCAACTCAAATTCGAAAGTTGAAGTATTCGGCTTGGATGATTCTCCGCAGATTTCAATACCTATGCTTGCTGCACCAAATGCCGCTCACGTTGTGGAAATGCGGAAGGCTTCTATAGCAAAGACTACGCGAGGCTTCAGAGTAACGACGCAAGACGGACAGATTCTTCTTATGAATGCGTATGTAGCGGGCGGCCGTGGTTTTGATGGGCAAGTAGGACAAGCAGCAACGGCAACCGCGCAGCTTACGCTTGCCGCTCCTGAGCAGTGGTTCGCATCATGAGTTTAGCAGATCGTTTGAGAGAACAGAGAAAAGTCACCGTGAAAGTCGGTGACTTAACTTTCTATGCGCGTAGGGCAACCATTGAAGAATTTAGCAGATACGCTCTTGACAGAACGCTTGATTCGGAAGTATCTAGGCTGCACGTAACGGGCTGGGATAACGTGAAGGAAAGCGACATTATCGATAGCGGAAACAAGGAAATTATACCGTTTGATCGTGAAGCATTTATTGAAGTGATTGGTGATAAGCCGGAGTGGTTTGCTGCGATTGCGAAAGAAGTTCTAGCGGACGCAGTCAAGCGCATAACAGAGAAGGTTAGTAACGAAAAAAAATAGCAAGCTGGTATCAAAGCCAGCAGCTTAAATCAAAAATAGCAGGGCTTAAACCGCCTGAACTGAGTGATGAGCAGCAGAAATACGTTACTGCTTTCAACTTGATGGGTGGTGAGATTCAGTGGCAATCACTGGATGCAATATCAGAATACTTAGATATTAAAGATATTGAGCAATTCATTGATTCTTTAATAATTTTTAAGACTTTCGTACAAGAGAGCCAAGCCGAAAAATGACAATCGCAGTCACACAAATCGACATAACAGCAAAGGATAGTACTGCTGCTGCATTTGCGTCTGCGAATAATAATTTATCTGGATTAGCTAATAGCGCTTTAAAAACTGCGGCCGGAATAGCTGGCGTAGGATTATCTATTGCCGGTGCCGTAGATGGTTTAAGAAGTGTTACACAAGCATCATTAGAATTTGAACGTTTTAATAATACTCTAAAAGTTGCGACAGGATCGACACAAGGCGCATCAGAAGCGCTTAAATTTGTACGCTCTGAATCAGCAAGATTAGGTTTAGATTTATCATCTGCGGCAGACCAGTTTGCAAAACTTTCTGCCGCATCAAAAGGCACCGCCTTAGAGGGCAAGGCAACACGCGACATATTTACGGCCATATCACAAGCAGCAACTGTGATGGGATTAAGCGCAGATCAAACAAGCGGTTCGCTTTTAGCAATTCAGCAGATCATATCAAAAGGTACTGTATCTGCAGAGGAGCTGCGAGGTCAATTAGGCGAAAGGTTACCGGGTGCTTTTCAAATCGCGGCAAGATCAATTGGTGTAACTACTCAAGAGCTAGATAAGCTTTTGCGCACCGGACAGCTTACCGCAGAACAGCTATTGCCAGCTTTAACAGCAGAATTAAACCGTACATTCGGTAGTCAAGCCGTTCAAGCGGCGCAAGGTTTACAAGCACAAATAAACCGTATGAATACGGCATTTTTTGAATTAAAAATTGCTGTAGCGAATACAGGATTAATTGATTTTCTATCCTCAGCAATACAGCTTGCTACTTCTTTGGCTAATGTTGTCGGACAAACTGTAATACCTAAATTAAAAGAATTGGGTGTTGGAACAGGCTTAAAAGCGTTATTTGGCGGCGGTGTTTTTTCTTTGCCAAGCACCTA
>OFQX01000357.1_pt1 | contig 14268 bp, 18 predicted proteins | sample 1542951 | NCBI WGS metagenome assembly OFQX01 (sample SAMN07774215, study PRJEB24372) | wastewater metagenome | isolation source: WWTP Novara (Effluent) | place: Italy: Novara | collected 2015-12
TGTGCTTGTCCATGTGATATTGTATTCAGAAAGTTGAAATGAATCTGTAGTAATAGGGAAGTATTGTCGTTCCGTTGTTCTATATTTTACCACAATTTTATCGTTTGCGTTATAAATATTTCTCGCCTTTAGAACAACTTTATTGAAAACATCCTCAATATTATCTGAAAATATTTTTTGCGTGACAAAACTACCTCGGTTTTCACCTGGTGTGAATGATTGTAGTGTTGAATAGGTAGTTCCAACAAAGTCATCTGCGATAAACCACCCACCAAAAAGAAAGCGAGTTGTAAAATAATCGTAGTATCCTCGTGATTCTGGTATAAGTGCGATTGCACCTGCGACTAGGCTGTCATTAAATACATTACCAAAGTCTCCACCTTTAGGGCATACAAGTTTTCCAGTATAAGCACCTGGGTCCGATGTTAAATTTACTGCTGTTCCTGTAATAGCATTGTCGTAAGTTTCTGCGAATTTAAAAGTAGTTCCTGATACGCGAATTGCGTAATAAATCCTATTGGTTGCAATACCTCCAATTGGTGACGTAGCCTGTGAGTATAAAATTGGCTCACCTGTTTGTGTTTCTACTGATGTTCCAAGAGTAACAATATCTGTTGCAATATCTACCGCTGTTACTGTTGCGTAAGTTGGATAGTCTGCTGAATATCCTGCCTTGTGATGAAGTCCTACTTTTGGATCATAACACCAAAGACCAGAAGGTTGTGTTGGTAAATTAATTGTGTTGTTGTTTGCGGTAACCTGTCCCTCAATATTCAAATAAAGTAAATCACCATCGGCAATAATACCTCTGCGCGCAATTCGCTGTGCAGAATCTGTCCATTTATAGTTAGTGTAGTAGACGGGTAGGTTTCCAAGTTCTGTAAATCCACCACCATTAAATAAGAGTACTTGTCCGATACTTGAAATAGTGGCGATAGAATTTGTGTATTCACATCCTGCCATTAAAGCCTCTCCTTTTGCATCCCAAGCCTTCTGTGCTGATGAACCTGACCCATTCCATACATACATACGCCCATTACGCCCTACAAGGCTTCTAGTACCTACATAGAGGTTGCTGTCACGATATACGAGCCATTGAATTTCATTCTCTGCTGGAATAGTAAGGGTTTGGATTAGGTTATGTGTTGTATTATAAAGTTTTACGATATTCTTATCTGTAGTCACCGCAAGATAATTCAATGATTCAAATACTGCCATTGGGTGAGGTACACCAGAAACAAGTGCAATAGACGCTGTTGTCCATGCACCACCATCCCAATATTTAGTATCTGTTGCACCTGTTTGATAAATACGAGCATTCCATGCAATACCATCACCGTTTACTGTAGCAGATTGAATCCCTGTATCAGAATTAAGTACAAGCGGTACTGAATCTGTATCTGTTAAATCCATTTCATACACCCCATCACTTGTGATAACTAAGTCACCAAGAGCAGAGAACACGATTGATACCACTTGGTCAAAGTCTGCTCCTGATGAAGCGGTACGAAAATATGCACGAACCTTTGGTGCAAGTGACAAATAGCCCTCTTTCTCAAAACTAATATTTCTTGTACTGAAAAGATTGCCAAACACATCACCAGAGTTTGTTTGTGACCATTTTTTATCTGATTGTGTTGGTAAAGTTATCATAAATAATAAGGGAAGTACCGAGTGACACCATCTACTACTCGCTCCTCGAATCCGTCTACAGGTTTAGCAACATCATAAGTAGCAGTTCCACCCTCGTTCACTGCCTGGGTTTCTGAAGCTACTGTCTTTGTGCTTGGTGTAAATGTTACTGGGTTTAATCTATCGACAAGTGCCTGCTGCATATCATAAGGATATGTAGACGATGAACGCAACAAATCAACCTGTGCCTTCAGATTGTTTATTTCAGTTTGAAGTTGATTGATTTGTTCCTGCATAATAATTAGTTTGAGTATCCAATACGATACCATTGAGGGTGTTCATCTGCTTGCGCACTTGATTTTGCAATATAAATAGTAGTCAATATGTTTACTAATCTACCAAAATATGAACCTATCTGATCCCAAGTTGCTAATTGTGTTCCAGCAGAATCATAATAGAAAATACTTCCTGTGGTTGATGCTGATGTTGACCCAACCAAACCTATGTATCCACCTCCTGGAGTTATCGCTAATCCTGAAATAGCAGGAGTCCCAGCAAGTGTAGTATCAGATACGAATGTCGCCGTAGTGCCAGATATTGAATACTTTGAAATCACATATAAGTTTGCTGAATTTCCTGCAGTAGAAGTAAAGAATAGGCTTGTTCCATCTGATGACATTCTTGACCCACTATTAGTCCCGAATGCAGTACCAGAAATGGTCATCAACGAAGAAGAAGTAAGGTCTGTTATGTCTATCTTATAGAGTCGATAAGCCGTTCCGCCACTATCCCATAAGAATAAGTACAGAAATCCACTAATTATTGCCCATCCACGAACTTCGTCAGCATCAGCCCAGTAATCAGTAATCGCCTTAGATCTCATTGGTGATGTTGGTATATCCAATCTGATAATAGTAAGGTCTGTTTTTGCAACCAAATATGCTTCTGTATCTGAATATCCATTTACTGATGACCCCTGATCTCCAGCATTGTTTTCTACAAAGAAACTGTCGAAACTGATGTGCTTTGGGGGATTTGTAGAAAATCCAGTTGCAGTCATAGTTGTTCCAGTAATAGTCAATCCTGTGCCAGGTGTTAACCAAACTACTTGACCAGCAGAATCATCCCAAAACATAATTCGGTCAGCATTTGGGTCAACTAAGTTTGCAGCAGTACCACCATTAGCTAATGGAAGTTGTCCTATAACACCAGTTGTCAATGGTAATCCAGTGACATTAGTCATTACTCCTGATGCTGGAGTTCCTAGTGCTGGAGTCGTAAGCGTTGGACTTGTCAATGTTTTGTTTGTAAGTGTTTGAGTAGCAGTTTTACCTACTGCTTTATCACCACTTGTTACTTCAGAAAGTTTGTAGTCATGTGAGGTTGTTACCGCTGAACCATCAACACCTACCTTGGCTTGCAGGGCTTCGATGTCGTCATTATTATCAGAGTGAAAACCAGAGTGAGTTCTTCCACCAACTGCAACACCAACCTGGTCAGAGGCTGCTGGGTTTGTGTATGCTGTTAGTGCTGTTGGATAAGTTGTTGCCATATTATTTGTATATTACTTTTAATCCTTTTTCTACTTTGCCATCAAAGAGAAAATGAAGTGAGAAGCCGACTAGTTTATCTCCTTTCATTATTCTAATAAAGTCTAAATCTTCATATTCTCCACTGTATCGTAATGACTGTACTGCAATTATTTCACTACATCCTGGTGGAATCGTATAGAATGGACTGTCTGTTGCAGTGTGCGTATATACTTCCATTGTTTGTGTTTCTTGTTCCATAATTTAAGATTTACTTATTGTAGTCCAGACCTGTATCGTACCCTCGCCATCGTAATAAAGTGTTTGACCAGTATCACCATCTACTAAGTCATCGTATGCAATCGCAGCGTTATCGTATTCCCAACCTCCTCCTGTTGTACCTGGAAGCTCGTAGGTTTCCCATGATGTACTCATATTAGCGGAAGCGATAAGGTCGAGCTGCTAACCTAATGTGCTCATCCTTATTACGCAATGAATAGTATTCTGATAATTTGTCTTCTTTGATGGCGATTTCTTCTGAAATATCTTTCTTTACAGCTAATTGATTTATCGCGGCATAATCATATGATGCCCATAGCGCGATTAGTTCATGAAAGATTGTGTTGAATCCAGGTGTTTTTGTTGTGTCAGAGGCTGTAAAATAGCTTGGGCCTCGTGTATAGAAGCATTTGAGTGAAGCATTCTGACTATAACTAGGTTTGGGATACAAGAAAATTGAATTTCCTACCTTGTCGTAATATTTTGGATTACCTGCTGTATTTTGGAAATCTGTTAGTGATTGATTATATACATCTACATAGTCAATTGGGTCTAATTTGTTCCAATTTCCGTCTTCATCCTTTACTTCAATGCGTTGAATCTGATAGTGGGTTGGGTCAAGGTTATAATCCTGCTGATTAGCAACGAGTGCTGTTGTAGCGATAGGGAGGTCAGTGTTATTTGAATCATCCCATGACCAACGACCCTCTGCTGCGCGAATAAGAGAAACAACCCTGTCTAGGGCTCTATTTGCTGAATCAGTAATATCTGCTGTACTGTATGAAGTTGAATCTGCACCAACCCATCGTCTTGCGTGGGATAGAATTTCTGTAAATGTCATAGCAATATTATCCCATAAAACAAAAAAGTGCCTATAATATAGGACACTAATTTTGAATAATCCTTTATGTTATAAGGTTATTTTCTAAGTATTGATGGACACTGGATAAAACTATATCATATTTTTTAGCAAATCATTTACAATTTCATTGATATTACTATCATTATATTGCCAACCACGAACTACTTGATTATATGCACCATCTCCAAGCATTTTTCTTTTATCTGGGTTCTGTATTAAATCATCTAGCGCATTGAACCATTCGTTAGGTTTCACGAGCAACCCAGATACTCCATCATCAATAAGTTGTCTACCATGTAATTCCATAAAGTATGGATATACACGAGAAGCAACGACTGGCCATTTATACATCGCATATTCCATAAATTTAATGTGACTTTTACATCGTGTGAATGGCGAATCCACCAATGGTGCAATTACTATGTCCCACATAACCTGAGATAGTCTTTTAGGGTATGAATTGAATGTTGAGCTTGCATTGATTATCTCACACCTACCTCTTTGTTCTTCTGTTAGTCCCTTGAATAGATACAGACCATCCTTGTCTATTGTCCCTATTGTTTGGAAGTATAGATTTGGATACTTAGTCATAAGTTTCCCTATTGCTGGCATAACCATTTCGATATCGTCATTATGTGAGTTTGAACCAGCATAACCTATTGTAATTTTTTTAGGGTTAGGTTTCTTTGCTTTGTGTTTCCAAAATGTTGCATCATTAAAGTTTGGTATTACTACAACCTTTTTATCTATTCCGTACACATCTTTCATGTGGTTTTCAATCTTTGCTTTAAGAGGTTCTGTTGAGGTAGTGATAACATCGGCAAAAGATAAGACTGTTCCAATCATGGCTCTATCACGCTTTGTCTCCTTCAGCTTATCGTATAGTTTATGTGACTTAGGTACATCCCAGAAGTTATCGTCTATGTCTAATACTACTTTCTTTCCTAGTTTATCCCTCCAATAGTACATGGCAGCGGCATCTTCTGCATGACTTGAATAACAAGACCAGAAAACATCGTGATCAGTAAATATTCGTTCCCAACGGTCACTTGCTGTCTCTCCTTTCTTGGTTAGTTTAGCTCCTACAATATCCACCTCATGGTCTTTGATACAATCAGCAACCTTTTTGATACGGTAATATCCAACACCTCCATAGGTATCTTCCATTTGCCTGTCACTATTTGCAGTCCAATCTGAGTAATAAAATAAGATTTTCATACTATTTTCGTTCGTTAAAATTTCCTTCAAAATGGGCGTGATGTACTATCTCAATCGCTCCACCGATAATCATCATGGGACCAACTGGTTGCCATCCCTCATTTATAAATTTTACTCTAAGTCCTGCCTTATCTATTGCTGGCATAAGTGATAATTGGTCTCTCCGTGAGTATCTACAATAGTCTGCCCACCAATACTCGTTGAATGCCTGAGTTTTTTTGTTATTCCTGCGAATAATAATTCCACCTTGGGCCAAACCTTTCTTCTTAGCAAATCCATCATCTTCATAGAACTTTACCTGCTCTATGATAGTCTCAACATCATCAAGACCTAACTTAGCAACAGCAATTGCTTCGTCATAGATACAATCACGCCCTCCGTGGTTAAAGATAGCCATATCATAGTCGCCAAGATACTTCTCAACTAATTGTTCTGGTGATACTAGAAGTCTCATGTTTCCATCAATAGTTATGATTATGCCAGCTTTACTGTACTTGTGGGGCATTATTTTAGCCATTCTTGAGTTTCTACGTGGGTCTTTAAATTTATCGTATGCAGTTTTAATATCCCAAGTATTAGACTTCAAGTCACCATCAGTGAAGCAGGTAAACTTTGCATTACCAGTCACTTGATTATCAATCAGTTTGTCCTTACCTCCGCATATATTTGTAATTACTTCAATCATAGTCGTATATAGTTACCTTTCTTAGAATAATATAGAGCTTTAGGTGATTGGCACTTACCACCATACATTGGAAAACTAGATAATGGTTTAAAAAATGGTCTTGTTGAATATCCATTAGGAATGAGTTTCAAAGTATCATATACCCAAACCGCATCACGCTTAGGCATATCGCCAAAATGCTTATCAAGGCGTGCTTCTATCATTCTTCGTCTCTTCGCCTCGTGTTGGTACTGTTTTAGCGATTTAAGAGCCAGTTTAGCCTGTGAGTTAGCCATTCTATAGTTAAATCCAATATGCTTATGGAAGTAGTCATGCTTAGTTCCAAATGCCATAGACTTTAAATAGTGCATTGTGTCTGCATACTTCTTGTTATCAGTAGTTATAATTCCACCCTCTTCAGCGTGGATTATTTTGTTTGCATAGAATGAGTAGCAAGTAATGTCCGCCTTAGATGATTTGATAGCACCTTGAGCTTCACACGCATCTTCAATCACCCTGAGTTTGTGCTTTCTTGCAATCCGCACAATCTCTTTCATGTTGCAAAGACGACCGTAAATATGTACTGGCATAATTGCCTTAGTCTTGCTGGTAATCTTTCGTTCAATAAGAGTCCAATCAATACATAGAGTATCATCACAATCAACAAAAACAGGTTTTGCACCTGTGTATGTTACCGCAAACGCACAAGCAGCCATAGTGAAGTCAGGTATAATAACCTCGTCTCCATCACCAACTCCAATAGCAAGTAGTGCTAAATGCAAAGCACTTGTCCCACTGTTGCATGAGACTGCGTATTTACTCCCAGTAAACTTGGCATATTCCTGTTCTAGTTGTTTGTATGCTTCCATAATGGTTTAGAAGTCCCACTTATTACCGTTGTCTTGATAATTCTTTACGGTCTTTTCTAGTGCTTCATAAAGTGTTGTCTTGGGTCGATATTCAATAACTGAATATAGTTTTGTATTATCAGATTGCAAATGCCAAATCTCCCAAGGTCGCACTCTTGCCTGATCTGTTTCTACGGTAATCTCTTTTCCCATAATGCCACCAATAAGCGTAGCCAGGTCATACATCTTTATGCCTACCTCACTTCCCATGTTGTATACCTCTCCAAAGTTTCCTTTCTCCAATAGTTCTACTGCCATTCTAACTGCATCGCCTGCGTACTGGAAGTCTCTGAATGAGTTGTTACCTAGTTTGATTATGTCTGACTTAGAAGCCTGCTCAATAATCTCTGGGATAATGTAAGGATGTGTTTCACGTTCCCCAACGCAGTTGAATTGTCGCATAGCAATACAAGGTGTCTTTGCTTCTTTCCAACGAATCTGTACAAGCGCATCTATTACTGCTTTTGCAGCACCGTAGGTTGAATGTGGAACTACTGGCTCGTCTTCATTTACTTTTCCTTTTGCTTCTCCATAAATCTCTGCACTAGAAACCTGTAAAATACCTTTCACTCCAGCATCTTGTGCTGCGTTCATAACCTTTAAAGCCCCCATAGCATTGATGTTAAACGTATGCAGTGGTCGTTCAAATGAAACAGGAATATACGGCTCTGCTGCATAGTTAAATACATAGTCAATCTCATTCTCTTTGAAAATCTTATATAGTACTGATTCACTTGCTGTGATGTCGCAATAGATAAATATTGCCTTTGGATGAATATATTTCTTGAAACCTGAAATAAGGTTATCGAGTACAATAACCTTACAATCCCTATCTTCAATAAGATGGTTGACTAGGTGTGAGCCAAGGAAACCCGCACCACCAATTACTACTACATTTTTATTTCTTATTTCTCTCATAGTTTTGTTGCTGTTATTGTTATATCTCGCTCTGGCCTATTATGCGAACCTCCATCTGTTACTTCTACCTTACTAAAACCTGCATAAAAGAGTAATGGCTTGATTGTTTCTTCACACCATGTCCACTTATGGCCAAATGTTCTACCTATTCCATAGAACTGAACCACGGTATTATTTATTTCTGCTGGATTCATACTATTACTGATCAGTTTGGCCAATTTCTTTAGGTCTTGTGTCTCGATTACTAGCTTACCACCTTTCTTTAGGGTAAAGCACCACCTTTCAAATAATTGCAATGCTTCCGTAGGCACCAAGTACATCATAAAGTGACAGAGTAGTATCTCGTCTACTGACTGTCTAGGCATATTGAAGTCCCAAATGTCTGCAACTACATCTACCTTACCGCCAATCATAGAGCCGTTATCAACGTTAGTATATCCCTCACGGTAATCTGCACCACAAGCTAGATTTATTTTAACAAGTCCTTCCATAGTTTTAGATGTTGGTCTACATATCTATCCCAAGTCCAATCCTTCACTGGGTTAGCGTTGAGTGTTCCATCGGTAAATAGTTTGATAAGGTCTTTTTCTGTGTCAAATGGATAGTCAATTCCAATCTCTTTATGAAATCCTATATTTGGTGCAATAAGTTTAAGTCCAGCCTGTTTAGCGTCTAGGGTACTCATAGCTCCTTCGTCTTTGCCAAAATAGAGTAGGTAATCTGAGGAATCTAGTATTTGCTTGTGCAGATCATAATCAAAATCATTAAAATAGTCTACTTGCATTCCATTCGCAATCAATGGGACAAGTATATCGTGCCAACCTGAACCCATAATTCTAAATGCCCACTTATTGTTATCAATATTTGGAGCTAAGGCAGTCAACATTTCTGCGCGCTTACACCCATCAGGATACACGTTAGTTAGGATTGCTATCACTTGGTGTCTACGAGGTAGTCCATCGTGTGCAGGAAGCACCACGGGCAATTTTGAGCCTTCTAGACCCCATTCTATAAGCTGTTCTCTAGTCTCTCCTGACATACAAATTCCTAAATCAGCTGTCTTCATCCCCTCTTTGAGTTTATCGAGTTTATAACCCTCCCAAATATGAGTAACCATCAAAGTATTCTTGGTATTGTTTGGTGCATAGGGCAGATAGTTGATATGGTGATTGATATCTACATCTTCTCGCGGTTTGTTTCCAATAGAAACAGAAATACCATCTGCCTTAGATAGAATATCGTACATCTTGTTTGCAAATTTAGATAGAATACCGTTGTTTGCACCCTCTTCGTAGTTTACTAAATGTATTTTAAGCATAATCTCCAATTCCAAAAAAGGCATCGTGATAATCTTTATCCTTTAATCGCTCCAAGGTGTTAGTTACCAGAGCTAGTGCTGTCTGTCGTGAGCGGTGAGGTCGGCACATTCCATTAGGAAAGGTCATTGTATAAGTAGGGTCTTCTTCTTCTCGAATGTCATCGTTAGGAATGGGTGTAATGTCCTTACCATTGAGCTTAATGTTAGCTAACTGTGGGAAGTTTGGGTTAGAAACAATAGATAGTCTAGGGTCGAGTGCTTTTAATTCTGTTTGAAATTCATTATTTGTCATTTGTTTTCTTTCGTTTAGGCTTATCTAGAGCTTCGATAGTCTCATAAGCATTGATAGTAAGTTGAACAGCCGCTGCGAACATGTCTATTGGGTCATTTGATGGCGGTTGTACTTTTATTCCATAAGATTCCATTTCTTTGGTCTTCTTATTCATGCGTTGGAATGTATAAGCAACAAAACCCTCATTAAATGTCATGTCTACATCGTAATCCTTGATTTGAAATGAATATATTTGCATAAGTAAATTATAACCCAATACAAAAGCCCACGCAAGTGGGCATTGTGTATAAACAAAGTTAGTTGTTTCCTCCTCCTCCAGCGACATAAGAGATTCCTCCTGTAGCACCAGTTTTTACGTTGATGATCCAGTCAGAGTTCAATGTCTTTGTAGCAAATGGCATCTTCCAACCTACAGTACTGAACTGGTCGAGTGGGTTTGATGTGTCGCCTGAACCTGGATTTTTTACATACACTTTTGGTGCAGCAATTCCTCCAAGATTAACAACTCCATAAGCATTCTGCCCGAAGATAAAGTTAGAGAATACTGCAACTACTCCAGCAGATGTAGCGGTAACAGGTGAACCTGAAAGACCAGCTGATACATCCTTGTGTTGGTTGTTTGTTTCTACGAACTCTACTCCATGCAATTTACCGATAACTCCTCGCTCAATAGCGTCAGAAGTTGTGTATCGGTGAGCATCCAACCATTCAGTATCTCCGAACAAGTCGTAGGCTGTATCTGGTCCGATAATTCCTCGATAAAGTCCTCCTGGGAACTTCTGAGCTTTGTTGTTTTTAAGAGTACGAACTGCCTTTCGGATTTCTACTCCTGAGAATACGTCGGTTGTCATGATGTCAGATGCAAGAGTAGCTCCTGACACAATCTGTGCAGTAGCTCCTGATGCCAATTCCTGACGAATCAATCGGTCGATAGATTCTCCAGCATTCTGAGCATGTACTGAGATGTGTTCTGTAAGTCCTACTTCGATTCCAGTCATAGAATAAAGTGTTCCTACGTTAGTAACATTTCCGTAGTCTGCCAACGTAGCTGATACGTTTGTTGCTGTCATTGCAACTTCCGCAGGGTTAGCTGCTTCTGACAATGCAGATGTAATAAGAGCAAGTGGTGTGAATCGAGTCCAACGTACTACTGAACCTGAGTTCATAGGTACATCTTTTGTCTGAGCTCCGAAGTCATGTCGGAGTTCAATTTTAGCTCGTTCCAAGAACACTTTGTCGTAATACACCTGTACTGGTGTGATTAACTGTGTATTTGTAGCCATAAAAAGTTTTAATTTGTTTTACACGCTACATCATAAAGATGTTATGCGTGAGGAACAATCTTCGCCAATTCTGCTGATGACATATTCTTTAGCATTTCAGGTGTGTACTTTCGTTCAAACTCTGACATGCCTGATGTATCACCCGTCTGACTTGCCGCTTGTTCAGCCTTCTGTTGTTCTCGTTTCGTATTGAGAGCGATGGCAACATATGAAGTCTTATCATCAAGAGCTTTACGACCTCCATTTCGGGCAATAAATTGCACTTCATCTCGGGTATATCCGTCTAGTCTTAAATCAAGGGTTTCTTCATCGAAAGATAGCTTTGAATGTTCCTGTTGATTGTTAATTTGTGAAGGTTCAGCTTTAGCTTTCGCTTCTGCCTTTTTAGCACGAGCCAATACTTGCTGAACGATTTTATTCTTCTTTGCAAGTTCTGCCTTTAGTGCTTGGATATCTTCATTTCCATCTAGTTCTAGTTCGAGTTCTAGTTCCTCGTCAGTCATTATGGTGTCTGCTACCTGTTCAATTTCTTGAGACATATTGTTTTAGTAGGATATGCTTACTACCAAGCGTTTATACAGGATTATGCTTACCTGCGAGCTGTTAATGCGTGTTGTTGGATGCACGCCCCCCATAAACTAGCAATCTATTTTTCCTGTACTGTCGTTCTTTGTTGTTTGGATGATTTCTCCACTTGATGGCTTCGTTTCAATAGTTGGCTTATTCATACTGGTTTTGTCCTGCACTTGGAACACTTTGTTTCACGCTAGGATTTTTAAACTTCTTTGAAAGATTGGGTCCTGATGACATATCTCCCATAGGTCCTGAATATGCAACGGTCTTAGGTGCTGGGGAACTCATTCCTCCTGCCATGACTGGTGCTTTGATTCCATTTCCTACTGGTTTTTTTGTGTCTAAGTTCATATTATTTGAATGGATTAATTGGTGCTGTTAATTTTCTACTGCTTATCTTTGAATCTGCTAGAAACTCACAAAGTAATTTATGGGACCTGGTTCTTCCTATTAGTTCTGCCTTGATATGTTCGGCTGGGGCACTTAGGTCTACATCATTCATGTCTAGTAGCTTGTCAGCATAATCATTGATTACTGTTTCGACATGCTTCCAATCAGGATGATCATAGAACTGTTGAATTAGGTGGTGTACTTTATCCATAAGTTATTCTGGGTCTCCAAATGATTCTGTATCCGACTCCTTACGAGGTGAGAGTGGATATTGCTTGTTCTTTCGATTTTGCTCCTGATAGAACTTGGGACTGTTGCCCTGTTCTACCTGATTGAGCTTGTCCTGCTTCTTGTAGTTGATTGAGTCCATTTTGAGGTTGCATTTGTGCTGGTAATTGAGCCGACTGCTGTTCTGCCAATTCAATTTCGGCAGGTGATACTCCTAACTGCTCTGCATACTTAAAGAATAGCATTTTAACAAGAGGGTCCTGTAGGATAGTGGGGTTCTGTGCAATAGCCATAAATACTGTTTGTGTATTCTGTACCATTGTCGCAGGGTCTGCTTGTTCGTTTCCAATAATAAAATCAAATTCAAATTCAACATCATCATAAAAGGCATCTTTGATTTTAAGGAATCTACTCTCCCCTAACTTTCTATTGTTTTCAATATACAAAGTCTTAGCTTGATCTACTTCTTCCTGTGTTACAAGCTTTCCTTCGATAATACGAGACTTGATGAAGTCATTAGCATGTACTTCTGATGCAGCAAGATCTAGTTTCATTAGTTCCTGTGCAGTTCCAACAAATCTCATAATATGCTCTGCTGACAAATCTTTTAAAAGTTGTGGAAGCACTAAATCATTAAAGAAGTCTTGTAGGAATAATGATAGGTTCTCTCTTTTAAATGCATAAACACTCGAAGCTGATTGGTTTGCCATTAATGCGTTAGTAGCTGGGGTTGATGCTGCCATCGGTGCTCCTGTAACTGCTTCAAATGCGAATGAAATCCTATCTGCCTGTAATTTGTAACTCTCTTCTTCTTGTTGGAATGCTGGTAGGTTACGCTCTTCGTTTGCTACCGCTTGAATCCCATTGGGTGAAATAATCAAATCTCCATTCTGCAAATCTGTTAAAATGTTTCGTACGATAGTCTTATCAGGCGTTGTGAACAGGTGGAATGAAGACAACTCCATTGATACTCGTTTCTGATTCTTGAGTTCGTTCATGCGAACCTGTGTATCGAATAGTGCCTCTACAATTCCTAGGCCCTGCCATCTTCCTTTAATCTTCTGGTAGTGGAAATCTTTGAATGGCCATGCCTTATGCCACTTAGACTTGAAAAGAATTACACCTTTCTCGCTGACTGGTTTACCATTATCATTTAGTTGCTGTTCCTCTGCTCCTGCTACGATAAACAATGACTTTACCATTTTGTCTGATTTGCCTCCGTCAATCCACCATTCTGGTACTTCTCCATAGCGTTTATGGACTTTAATGTAAGGAGTTGATGTCATTTGAGTAACAATGCTTCCATTATCCTCGTATGATTGCATACCCGCATTACTTCCAAACATTGCGATTGCTTCCTCTGCCCCTTCCCACCCTGTTTCTCGTAGCTCAGTTGGAGTAAAGTAATGAATTGTTGTTACAAATCGTGACTTTTGTATTGTTTCTACTGTTGGATCAATTACAAGTTTTCGTAAATCAATCATGTTGGCTCCGTCTTTTGTTTTCTCTACTACGACAGAACCGTATCGAGGCGCTTCTTCTGCTATTTGATTAAGCATTTTCCCCATCTTGGAAGTCTTTAGCCACTGTTTTAACTCCTTTTCTAGAAGAAATGTTGAAAAATAACTCTTTGGCTCCATTGGATACAGCCGAATGTTCTTTGTATCAATGTTCAACATACGCATAGCTACCTCACAAGGGGAGTTCACTACATTGAAAAATAACTTATCACGCCCAAGATAAGATGTCTGGTCTTCATACTGTGAGTTCAAATACAGGTGAATACGCTTGATATTTTCGTATTGGTTAAAATTATATCCAGGTACTACCTCAATGTAATTGTCATAAAACTCATCTGATTCTTGTCGTATTTGTGAATAGATATTTTCATACAACTACATGAACGAGATAAACATACATGAGAGAACAAAAGATTTACATGAGCAATGCACGGATGACGTACTTGCGCTGATACAACCTATTACAGAACGCTACGCAACACCTGTCAATATATCCCTCAGCCGTGCAGGGAGGAGTAAACTAGTACAACTACCGGAGGGGAAAATTCCGTTCGAGGCTATTATGGCGCACCTCACCAGGGGCAACGCAGACACTGTACGACTTGGGTTTGAAATTCCAAGCTTAGAATACCGCATTGGCACTGTAGCACTGCG